>OWJI01000281.1_pt1 | contig 40954 bp, 61 predicted proteins | sample 1732541 | NCBI WGS metagenome assembly OWJI01 (sample SAMN05065727, study PRJEB22554) | human gut metagenome | biome: ENVO:2100002; feature: ENVO:00000062; material: ENVO:00002003 | host: Homo sapiens | place: USA
TGATATTTCTGCAACTGTGGAAGAATTTGTTCCGATGGGGTATTTTACTGCAGGGAAGCCTGAGGCTGACGAGGACATGATTAAATTCACGGCTTTTGATAGGATGCTAAAGGCAGACAGAGGATATTTTTCATCATTACCTGCAGCTACAACGACAATCGCAGTGCTGAACGAAATGTCTGCTTTCCTTAAGGTTCCGATAGCAACAGGAGGACTTAGTTCAATAACAATAAAACGCCCGGATGGTTACACCTGTAGAGAGGTTCTTTCTTATATATCACAAATGTATGCGGGGTTTGCTATATGCAACCGCCAGGGGCAAATTGAAATAAAGAAGTATGTAGTATCCAACATAAATATTGCTCCTGCAAGATACTGGGACACTTTTAAACATAACGATTTTCCATATACGTTTCAGAGAATCGTTTGCTATACGGGAAAAGACCAAAACGGAGAAAGCATCTCTATAACCGCCGGCAGTGGAAACCGAGAACTTACAATATCCAACCCGTTAATGACCCAGAGTATCTTAAACAGTGTGGCGGCGGCCCTGAAAGGGTTCAGCTACATGCCTGGAAGCCTTCGGTTTCTAGGGGATCCTCGGATAGATCCGTGGGACATCATTAAGGTGTCGGATCGGGATGACCACATCTATTCTGTTCCGGTCATGAGCATGACGCAAGATTTTGATGGCGGGCTGACCACCAGCGTGGAAGCTCCGGGGGAATCCGAAACAGAAGAGCAACAAGGATTTAAGGGCCCTGTTACGCAGGCAATAGAGCGTTATGCCGTACAACTTGCCTTAGTAGATCATGCAATCGTTAATAAGTTGGATGTCAATGTGGCTAACATCACCTATGCAAAGATAACGGATTTAGAAGCAACCAATGCCATCATAACAAAAATACAGACCGAAGAGCTGACGGCAATAAATGCAAAAATAAATACTGCCAATATCAATATTGGAAATATTGAAAATCTGCTGTCGGGGAATGCGGGAGTAGGAGATCTGACGAATATACACCTGACTTCTCAGAATGCAGTGATCGAAAGTGCGCTGATAAAAAGCGCGGTGATGCAGTCCGTGACCGTGAATGATCTGCTGGCTGGTACAATCTACACAAACAAATTCCAAATATGGTCTGATGCTTCCGGCGGGATGAAGATATTCGGGGCAACTCAGCAGTGGATGGACACTGATGGAAGAATAAGGATGCAGGCCGGTCTTGATTCAGGCGGAGCGTTTAATTACTATATCGTGGATCCGGAAGGTAATACGATGTTCGATGCCCTCAATGGCGTGTCTGCCGCGGGCATTAAGGCGCCGATAATCAAGGACTCGATGGTGGCAGATGATGCCAGTATCAGCGGATATAAGGTCAATGTCCAGACGCTGGTGCAGAACATCAATAGCAGCAATGTGCAGATTATGGGGAGTAAAGTTGTTGTTGATGGAACCAGCCAGACCATATCGGCAAAGTTCGACAGCATGCAGGAGGAGATTGACAGCATATCTGCTTCGGGTGGTGGATATATCTTGCAGACCTATGTAGAGGGCGGTCATACGGGTGACGGAGAGACGGCAACGATCCACGCCAGACTATACGCAAGCAACACCGAGGTTACGAATACATTCGGGCCGGATCATTTCGTATGGACCAGATTATCAGAAGATGATTCGGGCGATAGAGAATGGAATGGAAAGCAAATCACAGGGTATTCACTAACCTTGTCGGGGAGTGATGTAACAATGGCTGCGGATTTTGAGTGTAAATTCCTTATATGGGATGAATCACCAATACTTGATCACAACGGAAACAACATATTGGATATAAACGGAAATAATATTATTGGTTTGACAGCTTAAAACAGTAGGAGGAGAACATGCCAAAATTTAATGAATATACGGAAAAAACAAATCCGGATGATGTAGATATTTTTCTGCTGCAGGATGCTGCATCAACCAGGAAGATATCTTTTCTGAATATTTTTAATCGGATAAAAACAAAACTAGGGTTGGGGGAACTTGCAACCAAAAGCAAGGTAGCACAATCAGATCTAGAGGCTGCGCTGGCTAATTTAATTGCTGGCAAACTCACATCGTCTGGAATTGCCAATAATCTAACTACGACAGACACAACGAAAGTATTAGCGGCGCCGCAGGGGAAGGCTTTATTAGAATCAATTACGTCTGCATTAACGTTAATTGGGAGTCTGGACGCATTAACCACAACCGAGAAAACAAATCTGGTTGGTTCTATCAATGAGCTGGTTACATCACTTACTGCACTAAATAGTAATTATCAAAACTTAAATAATTACACTGAGTTTGCAACGGCCGAATATAAGGTTACGAGGCTTGGATATCAGAAGCAGTTTATATACAACGGCCGAATCCCTAGTGCTTGGAACGCGGGGATTAGATTTGCCATGAATACCGCCGCATTTGCTGCAGAGTACAGGCCTAAGGCAACATTTGGTACGGCGTCTATAATTACGGGAACAGGCGTTGTTGCCACGTTAGACTTTACCGATGATGGATTTATCTACATCAAACCGTCTGCCGCAATTGCGGCTAATAGCTGGGTAACTATTCATGTATGCTATATATAATTATTTCGCTCTTGCGATAAAGGTCTCATTGATATTGACCCCTACGCCCGTCGCCGCATCCGCTGTGAGTGCGTAGGTTACCTTACCGTCCACATCAATTGATAATCTTAATAATCTGCCTGTTGTTCCAGTAGCAAGGACATATTTAATGATTTTGTACGGCGGCCGGTATGCCTCCGGCAGAGTGCCTACCGCCAGTTCCGCGTTTGCTGGAACATCCTTCGATAGCAGTCCAGCGCAATGTAGTTGTACATCGCGCCCGCTAACAATGACATTGGTTGCTGGATAATAGGTGGATACGATTAAATTAAAATTTGCAGCGTTCAAATTGCGATTTAGTTGATTTACATAAAAACACAAATAAGGTCCTTAAAAAAAGAAAGAGGTGATACGATGTCCTTAATATTGGCATCCCGCGCAACGGTCTACGACAGATATGCAATATCAAGGAAGTTTACGGCACAGGAGACCGCGATCAATGTAATACAGGGTAATATCTCTCTCCTGATATCAGCATCCGAAATTGAGGAATTGAAAAACGGCGATAAGACAATGTACAGCAAATTATCGGCTGTCGAAATGGATTTGAACTCAATAAATTTGGCAGTATCATCCTCAGAATACAAAGACATTAACGGTGTCCTCAGTGCAATAACCCAGGCCAAGGCATCGATTGAACTTAATTCACAGGAGATACAGCTAAAAGTAAGTAAGGACAGCCTTATTTCCACAATAAATCAATCTGCGGAGTCAGTAACTATCAATGCTAACAAGATCAATTTAAATGGTATTGTAACAGCAAACCAGAACTTCAAAATCCTCGCTGATGGCAGTATGGAAGCCAAAAATGGCAAGTTCTTAGGTTCTGTTACCGTAGGCGGTATTCAGGATGACCGAATTAGTATACTAAACGCATCAGGGGCACAAATAGGCAGATGGGATAATAGTGGGATATATGCGGAAAACTGTGAATTCAAGTACGCTACTATTGGTTCAGAAAACTTCCAGGTAGATTTTAACAGCGGGAGAATGACCCTGTATTCTGAGTATAATGGAATAAAAGAATGGTATGCAAAGATATATCAATCAGGTGTTGTTTCGGGAACGGGATACTTAGGGCTAGCTATAGTGGCTAAACATATTAATTTAAGCGTAGAGCATTATAGAAATGGTTCTACGAGTAACTTCAGTGTATTAAAAAGTACGTGGGATTATAGTAAGAATGTCGGCGAAATTATATTAGGTACCAATGCTTATCTTGATACGATCAATGTAGAGGTAAGAGGCAATTTTATGGTGACTGGCACTACACGCCAAAATGGAGATATGTACATAGTCGGAAACCTATATGTAAACGGCAAACAAATTAATTAAGGAGAAGTAGATGAAAATCAGAGCAAGACCCTTGAGGTCTTATTTTTGTGAAAACAATAGAAAGAGAGTGAGGAAAATGAAGAAGATGGAACAGGCAAATTACATTAAGGCGGCAGTCGCGACCGTGTTTGGATTCCTGACGTCCCTGATAGGTGTTCTGGCATTGCCAGTAGTTCTGGTCGTTGTTTGTAACCTGATTGACTACATAACAGGGCTTATGGCATCGCCATACCGAAATCAGGACATTAATTCGTATAAAAGCATTCGCGGTATTATGAAAAAGATATGCATGTGGTTACTCATTGTGGTAGGGGCAATCATTGATCAGATGCTTATTTACGCATCGGATATAGTTGGATTTACCATGCCGTTTACATTTTTAGTGGCATGCATCGTTGCATTATGGATTATTTGCAATGAGATTATCAGTATACTTGAAAATGTTAAGGATATGGGAGTAAATATACCAGGTTTTCTGGAGCCGCTCGTAAAGAATATCAAATCACAAGTAGAGGATAAGGTAGATATTACTAATAAATCAGATTCAGGGGACGCAAAATAAGCGTCCTTTTTTACTGTGCGGCGCAATGCCGAAAGAAAGGAGATTTGTATGAGTATTTGTAGAGGAATAGCGAGAATTAGAGGAAGGAACCCAGTAGGTATTTTTATACACAACGATGCAGGGAGCCAGAATGCGAACGCAGCATTTTACAGAAATTGGCTACCTACACATGATTTAGGAAATGGATTTGCGCATTATTATGTGGCTGCAGATGGAATTTTACAAGCAGAGGACGATTATAACTGTGCATGGCACTGCGGGGATATGGATGGCAACAACAATTACCTGTCCATAGAGGTCTGCCAGAGCATGGGGGATTTGGACAATTTTAAAGCCAACGAGGAAAAAGCTCTTGCCTTGGCAGCGCAGAAGTGCAAGCAATACGGCATTACGCCATCGAGCAGCACAATTAGATTGCATCAAGAGGTATACGCTACAGCGTGCCCTCATAGGTCAGTTGAGATTCATGGAGGCAGGGATGCAACTAAGGCTTATTTTGTACAGAGGATTAAGGCACTCATGGGCGGCAATGCCGGAAGCCCTAATTATGTGGAGACACAGACGCCATCTCCGTCACCATCTTATGCCGGGACGCCGGGCGTGGACTTCACGTACATGGTCTTTACGGATAACGACGGATGGCTGCCGGAGGTTGTGAACTTGAATGACTATGCCGGAATCCGCGGCCACTGGATCCGGAAAGTCGCGATCAAAGTCGACAAAGGATCCATCAAATACCGCGTGCATGTCATGGGAGTCGGGTGGCTACCGTGGGTAACCGGGTACAACAAAAATGACCATAATAACGGATATGCCGGGAACGGACAGCCTATTGATGCAATAGAGATATATTATGAGACCCCGGCGGACTATGCGGCAAAATACGGTTACCAGAAGGCACAGTACCGGGTCAGCCCTGTGAATGGCAACTATTGGCCGTGGCAGTACGATAACGAGACATCTAACGGGCAGGATGGATATGCTGGATGTTTTGGACAGCCTATTGACCGATTCCAGATTTTTTAGGTACAATTATAGCCCGGAGCCATTGATATGATCCCTGCCTACTTGACAAGGGGACAACATCACTTATGGATTCCGGGCTTGAATGTAGTGGGAAAGAAGCTAAAAAAAGCAAGGAGATAGCTTCCACCTGGTTACACCTTAACATGCTCGGCGATAATAAGCAATCAAAATTTTAAATCTCAATGTTTGAATTTGCGATTTAGTGAAATAAACAGGATACTTTGGATTCAATTTCTAAGTATTTTATCGCTTTTTGGCCAGTTATAAATGTATGGAAATAATACTTAATAGTATCTTACTAGTATCATATCTCAATAGAATCCCCTATTTTCAAGCATTCCCATTCATAAAATCTTATAACTTCTTAAAAAAGTTGATGTATTTTAACATTTTGCCGTTTGTGCAGAATTGAAGAATCGCGTATCTGATGGGTTTGTGATACTTTTGTGATATGTTAAAATTGCTCGTTTTTTACCTACTAGTATCACAAAAGTATCACGGAACCTTTATCATCTCAACCGCTTCTCGCAGCTCATCGATGGTCTTGTGAGTATATACTTTCTCGTTAATATTACCACCGGCATGGCCCATCAGTTTGAGCCTGCAGGAAAGGTTTACACCGGAACTGTCCAACTTAGAGTTAAAGGTATGGCGGCAGTCATGCGGCGTATGTTCTGTAGTGATTCCGCAGTCAAGCAGAGCCTGAGCGAAATATTCACGGTATTTTCCTTCTCCGATATTCACGTTACCATCATGGTAAATCAGGCTTTTAAAGTTTAGGTTATATCTCGTCCTGACAAAGCTGTTGATAGCAGAATGGATGGGGACAATCCTGTTTTTGCCTGCAGGGGTTTTAAGACCGCCATTAAATACCTTATTCTCCAGGTCGATATCTTTCAGCGGCATCCGGGCCAGTTCATTTAGCCGCCAGCCGGAGTAACAGTATATGAGGATGGTGTCTACAAATGGGCTATCTTTGTGTGCCCACAGCTTACGCATTTCCTCTGTTGTAAATGGCACGCCTTTTTCTGTATCATCCTCCTTATTGATTACTATGAAAGATGCATAGTCCTTGGCGGTTATGTCAAATTCCAGTGCGTACTTCCCCATATTTCTCAGCAGGGAAGATATATGCTCGGTCATGGAATGGGAATAGTCAGGACAGTCTACAATCTTCTGCATCTCTTGAGTTCGTAGTTTTGAATAGACTTTATCATGGAGAGTGAGACATTTTTTATATGCTGCGCGACTGGCGTATTCAGCAGACGAACGCTGCCCCTTCTGCTTCTTGTTCGGATCTTTGCCATACTTCCGCATGTACCAATTCTCGTAGACCTCAGTAAAAGTCAGACCGCGCAGGTTTACGTCATATGGGTTCTCGTTATATTTTGCTAGGGCTATCTCGGCCTGGACTCGATCTGGGAAGTTGTCTAAGATGTCAAACGCCGGATACCCGCGGTCGTCCAGGCGTGTGTTCACACGGACTTGGTACGGCTTCCTTCGGTTGCCGGATAGCTTTACGATTGTCCCTGAGCCATTAGGGCGCCGCTTCTTGCCCTTTTTAGTTGGTTTGGTAGGGATTGGCTTATCCTGCATCGGATAGCCGCAATGAGGGCATATAATGGCTTTGCTGGATACTTTTCCTTCGCATTCTGGGCAGGTCATCAGTGCCATAATATCATCTCCTGTCTGTAAAAAATTGTATAAAAAAGACAGCCTGTCTCTTGCAGACCGTCACCGAAGATGATACAATAATATTGTTCTGATAATGTACATACCTTCGGGTGGTGTATTAAGCCGTTCCTGTTGGCGCAGGGGCGGTTCTTGACATTTAAAGTATATTTGGTATAATATACTTAACAAGGGAGCCGAAAGCTAGGTGAAGTCTAGCCACCTCGGCGAATATGTATTACTAAATAGCGCTACACTGTCCAGGTGGGGGCGCTATTTTTTGTGCTTATCATTTCTGACAAGGGTTATTATAGCGATTAGCATTATTACAAAAGTGAATAAATCACTCCATGTAACGTACATAAGCATCAGCCCCTTTCTCATTTGAGTAGGTGGCTAAATATCGCCCCTTCGGTTCCCTGGGTAAATATATTATTGTTTCCCCTGCCCGCAGTGGAGCAGGGGTGGATTTTGAGTTAAACCTTCCATTTATATCCGCAGTGCATACATTTAACTTGAATCTTTTTGCTTCCGATATTCCCCGCCACTAGCCCAAAAGGTCCAGCAACAGAAGCGCCAATGACGGCTTTACCGATGCCAAATCCTTTTTTTTGATCAGATAACGATGTACATCCGCACTTAGGACAAGCTAATTGTCCAGTTTCCTTGTTGATTCTACCTTTTGACATTATCTTTATGCCTCCTCTTTCCGAACCAAGAAAACACCACATATATGTTAAGCCATAAGGCGTAACATCAGCTAAAATCTTTCAGCCTCAATTCAATAAGTTTTTTATGATAGCCAAACAGTCTGGAGAACTGTTCGGTTGTATAATCTAAATGCTCTTCGATATCATCATCTGTTATGAGTAGATTCATCGCGAACCTATTCGCCTCCAGTTCGTATTTGCAAGTATTTAGATGTGCTCTTGAATCTAAAAATACGGCATTTGATTTCTTGTGCATCAACATATGACCTAGTTCATGAGCACATACAAGCAACATTTCAATATCAGACAACCGCTCATCGATGTAAATAATGTTGTTCCGCTGAAAATACTGGTAAAAACCATTTACGCCATCTAATGGATAGAACACGAGTAATACGCCTAATTGTTCCAGTATCTTAAACGGATTTCTGGTTTCACATCTCTGAACTAAGTCTCTTACAATTTGCGGTATATCCATATAATCATTCCTTTTTTCGGTACTTTTTCGGAGTATACTTCTCCTTGTTCCTTTTCTTTGCCATTTCCATTCCTATTTTCATAGCTGATAAAATGGACTCTATTGCTTCCGGACTGGCCGGATCACCGTCAAACATTAGCCCTTCCTGCTGCAATAATTGCTCAGTATTGGAAAGTATATCATTTATTTCTTTCTCATCTCTCTTAGTTAACTCAGCGGACTGTTCATCACCGTAAAAATATGATATTGGAACTGCAAAGTAATCACAAATTTTTTCGATTTTATCTCTTTTGGGCTCGCTCTTTCCGTTTTTCCAATCAGATAATGTGGCAGTAGAAATTCCAGTTTCTTTATGCACTCTGTACGGAGTAACATTGTTTTTCTTTAATAATTTTTCAAATTTTTCATACATATTAGACCTCCAAAATATCTCGGAAATATTTCATAAAACTATTGACTATGAAAGAAAACCGTGATATATTAAGGATACGAAAGAAAACCGTGACAATAAACGGGCTTCGTATCTCGGAAAAATGATTTAGTTTTGCTGGTAACTTGACTATATCATATTTCCGATATAATTTCAATGCATTATCTCGGAAAGGCGGTGAAATAGTGTACAAAAAATTTGAGTTACTATTATTAAAAAGTAACAAAACCATTTATCGTGTTGCAATAGATACTGGAATTTCGACAGCAACACTTTATGATTGGCGCGATGGTAGAAGCAATCCTAAAATTGACAAGCTCAAAATCCTTGCAGAATACTTCGGCGTATCAATTGAGTACTTCTTGGAGTAAGTACAGTGTAACACATGATGTGTCTCATAAAAGGACTTTGATTGGGAGAGTAGAGAAGGAGGTGGTATGAGATGACAAAGTTTGAAGTTCTGGTATCCATTACGGATGTAAAAAAATTTTCTGAGTTGGTTTTTGATATTTTAAAAGACAAGAAATCAGCGAAGGAGATAGAAATTCTTTTAAATGAGGATTATCCAGAAGAAGGGCTACAAACGCTAAAGTCCATAGCCCAAGGCGGTTATCCATTGTCTTTGGAAGGATTACAGTAATAACATCCATTGGCGCCATTGATGGATAAAAATGCTGCTCTCAAAGCTGCATCTTCATAACTAGTACAATTTATTACATTGTCAGAATTAATTTTATCAATCTGGCATCGGGATGTTTCGTAATCAAGGTCATGTATTTCCCCAGTTGCCTTATTGAGGACATAACGGTTTCCGTTAAATGGCGAATTATACCTACGCATAACAATTTTCTCCTTTCTTCTGTACTCGGCATGCCAGCGCCTGTGAGTACATTATAGATGGGGGATTATGGTAAATCAATAAAAATAGAGATAGTGTCCGATAAAACGGACTTTGGTTAGAGAGAAGGAGGTGGAAAAAATGAGGAGGATTGATTTATTAATACAAACGGATACTTTATTGACTTCTAGGCTGATTATTCATTTGGGAAGAATGTTCGACAATCCAGGAGAACTTCAAAGCCATTTAGAAGGCGAAATTTCAGAAAAAGAGCTACAACAGATTAATGCCGCAGCTCTTAAGGAAGGTCGTCAACCGTTATCTTTTTCTTTTAAACAGTAGAAACATCCATTGCTGCTTAAAATATATCAAGAATAGGGGGTGTAAAACATGCCAAAACCAAGAGACGAGTCCATGCTCCGGGCCGATCCGCAGAAGATGCTTATAGCGATCGGCAATGCAGGCATGGATCTGCAAGAGCTGTCCGTGGCATCAGGGGTCAATTATGGTGTAATATGTCTGATGCGGCGGGGGCGGCTGATGAAGCCCTGGAAACTCGGGAAAGTTTGCAAGGCATTGGGGATCCGGGTAGAGGATATCGTGCAGACAGAGGAAGGGGGTGAACAAAGCCATGAGACACAGACCGCGTGACCGCCCAATGACGGACCGGCAGCTGGTGAGAGTGCTGGCGGGACTGGTAGTAGTATGGGGAGCCATGGTATTAGGGTACATAGCCATGGCATAAAAAAGAGCGCTTACATAAAAGCCCGGCAAGGCGTAAGCACTCAGATAATTAATCAACTTTATTGTAAACCAAAAGAAAGGATACGTCAAATGAAAATCATTCGTTACAGTAAAAACAATGGCGCGTTATATATAGGCACACATAGCAGCAAACTCTGCATCTTTACACGAGACTGGGCAGGATACCTTGCGGTTGGCGGAAAAAGAATAGCTCAATTCGGATAGGAGGAAAATGCAGATGAGAAAATTTGAACTTACTTATTATTTTACCGGCGGCGGGGATTTCGAGTGCGAGATCGAAGCGGAAGACATGGCTACTGCCGGCAGCATAGCGGAAGGAATGGAGCTGCGGCTGTCAGGATGCAAAGGCTACGATCTGTACGTCAAGAAGGAGGACAAATAGTGTGGAAGGAGCCAGACTGGGACAACGGCAATTATATGGAGTGGGCGGATCAGGAGAGGCTGGTCCGCCAGGATCTGGAAGAGATCAATAAGGATTTGAGGCGGCGGAAGGCTGAAAATTATAGAATGACTGAATTTAAGGAGGAAGAACATGAGTAGTATATATGAGCTTACGGACCAATGGAAGGAAGTAGAAGGGATGCTCTATGACGGAGAAACAGATGAGCAGATTATCCTGGATACACTGGAATCAATTGATGGCGAGATCGAGCAGAAAGCTGACAACTACGCGAAGCTGATCAAGAATATGGAGGCAGATATTGAAACCTTGTCGAAAGAGGAAGACAGGTTGCGGGAAAGGCGCAAGGCAATAGAAAACCGAAAACAACGTCTGAAAGATGCCCTGCAGGCAAATCTGGAATTTATCGGAAAGACGAGATTTAAGACTGCGTTATTCAGCTTCAGCGTGGCAAATAACGGTGGGCGACAACCATTTTCCATTACAGATAATCTGGACGAAATCCCAGGAAAGTATCTAATCCCACAAGACCCAAAAGTCAATATGGATGCAGTGCGCGAGCTTCTGCAAGAAAAAGAAGTTGAATGGGCACACCTAGAGCCGTACGGCAAACACCTTAAGATTAGGTGATGATTATGGATGAAAAGAAAACGCAAGGGATCCCCCCATACAGAATGAACCAGATCATGAAGACAGCTGCTGACATAACTGACCGACTGGTGGGAGGCAGGAACCTCTATAATCCTACATATCATGAGTGTGAGATCGTGATAGAGCTGGTATCTGAGGCGATTAAAAAGAGTAAAAACGAATACAGGAGGAAATAAAATGTTTTTGAATAAGACGCAGTTTAAGAAATGGGTTAAAGACGCTTTTAAAGGCGGCGGCCTGACAGTTGGGCGTGTTTACGGTGGACTGGTAATATGCGGAGGAACATGGACGACATGGACGGAAGAAGGGTATGTACCGAACTGGGTGAAGGCTACTGTGATGGAATATGCCGGCGAACTGCCGAAGGCAGGTTATGTCTTTAAGGCCAAAAAAGACAATCCGGTACAGTATGAGATAGCAGAGAACAAATACCTGGATCTTCCAAGTATGTTCATGGATGCAAAAGTTCCGTTCTTGGTTACGCCAATTGTATACGATGAAAGCTGGAAGAATTTCAGATTTTTGCAAAATATTGGGACGCAGGAGATTATTGCTGTCAGTACATATCTGTATGACATTCTGGACATGAGGGAACTGGGTGGGGAGAGCAGGCCGGCTGGGCCATGCTCAACAAGCCGTAATGGGTCAGTCTTGATTTGGAAAAATGAACATTCGGCCCTGTCGATCTGCAAGACAGATATAAGTGGCAATGGATTGGATGTCATGGACGTATTGGCAACGCATTCATTCGAGAAGGAGGTAGTTTAGATGGCAATACCAGTTCTGATCATTGGAAAATCCGGGAGCGGGAAGAGCGCAAGCATGAAGAACTGCGTGGGAAAAGACTTTAACCTTATAAGAGTCCTGAACAAGCCTCTCCCATTCCGAGGGAAAATAAATGGGTGGATAACAGATGATTACAACACCGTACATAAAGCCCTTAAGTCCGCTCCTGCAAAATCAGTAATTGCCGATGATGCAGGGTATCTCATTACCAACTATTTCATGAAAAATCACAGCACAAAGGGGAAGGGAAACGATGTATTTGGTCTGTACAACACACTTGGAGATAATTTTTGGAATATGATTCAGTTTATTGTAAATGAACTGTCCCCTGACAAAATCGTATACATTATGATGCATGAGGATACGGATGATTACGGAAATGTAAAGGCAAAGACAATAGGAAAACTGCTTGATGAAAAAATATGCCTGGAAGGTATGTTTACGATCGTACTCAGGTGCGTTAACAATATGACTGAACATAAATTCATCACACAGTCTGACGGCAGTGCAATCAGCAAGTCACCGGAAGGGATGTTTGAAGACATAGAAATACCAAACGACATTCTATATGTCGACAATAAAATCAGGGAGTATTATGGGATTGAGAACCCGAAAAATGCAGAGAAACAGGAGGAGAACTAACTATGATAACAAAACCAACAGGATATGATGAAGCAGCGGCTTACACAGGGGAATCTATGCAGCTCCCGGCCGGACTGTACATATGTGCAATTAAGCAGGTGAGTGAAACACAGACATCGAATGGTCGCCCACAGATAGCGATATTGTTTGATGTAGCCGAGGGGGAGCACAAAGGCTTTTATCAGGCGCAGTTCGATGCATCAAAAAGAATGAACGGGGACAAAGCTAAATGGAAAGGCGTACATAAGCAGATTATGGATGGAACAAGCCTTCCATTTTTTAAAGGGCTTATGACCAGTATAGAGAAATCTAACCAGGGCTATCAGTTCCCGTGGGGAAAAGAAGGAAATGAGAAAACACTTGTTGGCAAAAAGTTTGGTGCAGTTATGGGAAGGGAGCAGTTTTCGACCGATGACGGAAGAAAGGCATTTGCAACAAAAATCTTCCAGATTCGCAGCATTGACGGGTTAAAAGATGCGACAGTACCCGAGGACAAACTACTTGAGGAGAGTGCTGATAAGCCGCAACCGCAGGCATCTACGTCATACGGCCCAGCTGACAGTGACGGGTTTATGCAAGTCCCGGATGGAATAGATGAAGAGCTGCCGTTTATGTAAAGAGGATTACGATGAGGTGAAACGCCTTCTCAGCATGGAACGTGTGGCAGAATTTTACGGGTATAAGGTACAGCGTGGGAGAGTATGCTTATGCCCGTTCCACAAAGACACGCACCCGAGCATGAAAATTTATCCTGATGGGAAAGGTTTCTACTGCTGGTCGTGCGGCGTGGGCGGTGATGTGGTCAAGTTTGTTGGGCTCCTGTTCGGGCTTAGAAACCGTGAGGCGTGCCTTAAACTGATCGAAGACTTTTCACTTCCGATAAAGACAGAAGAGCTTACATATAGGGAGAAGAGGGAAAGGCAGGACAGGCAGAATAGATACCGGAAACTGCGGAAATTCCAGGAAGAGGCCCATAGTATACTATGGGAATATTGGAAACTGTTATGCAACGCAGCACAGCAGTATTCCAGTCCACATTTTGATGAGGCAATGCAAGAGCTGTCAATTGTGGAATACTGGCTTGAATGCCTTAAGGAATGCCCGGAAGAATACTATGCAGACAGAAAGGCGGTGAGAAAGCTTGGAGAAATCGAAAGAAGAATTGCTGGATGGGATGACTTCGCTTAGCCCTGCGGAACAGTTCCCTGATGAGATCTTCTATCATATTTTCGATATAGAAGACAATCTAGAACGCACACAATATATAGAAGCACTGAAACGCCAGGCACGCGCATTGAAACGCGTGAGCGAGTTCAATTCTGTCCTTAAGTCATTCTTCATGGACTACGCGGAAAAAATGAAAGAGACAGGCAACAAAACCGCTTTCACGGGTCAGCCACTCGAACTGGAATGTGGGCAGTGGCGGGCAAACGATTCAGGTGTCACGATGATGAAGTATGACAATAAAGGGATGCCTGTAACCATGAGCGCCTGCACCCACCCAATTCTGCCAGTGGAGATCCTTAAGAATGTAGATAACAGTGAAGAGAGAGTGCGGCTTGCTTATTTTAAGTATGGAGAATGGTGCCAGGTAACAGTCGGCAGAGATATCTGCGCTGACAATAACGCCATTGTCAAGGTGCTTAGCAAGATAGGGATAGAGGTCACATCTGAGAACTCAAAAGCACTTGTCCGGTATATCAGTGACTGCGTAGGATACAATCCAGCGAAGTTAGAGCCCAAGAAGTCTATCAATCGATTAGGCTGGGCGGGAAACGAATTCATGCCTTATGCAGATGACATCGTGTATGACGGAGACGAAAAATTCAATGCTGTATTCAAAAACATAAAACAGGAAGGCAGTTTTGATGCGTGGAAAGACCATTGCTCTGCGCTCAGGAAAAACAAAATCGTAAGGATGGCATTTGCGGCAAGCGCGGCAAGTCCATTGCTTAGTCTGGTAAATGCCCTTCCGTTTGTATTCCATATCTGGAGTGGTGAATCAGGCACCTGTAAAACCGTGGCAGTAATGGCAGCCATGTCTATATGGGGGAATCCTAAAATGGGCGGACTGGTAAAAACGATGGACAATACGCAGTATTTTTATATGGAGTCCGCAGCGTTCCTGCGATCCATACCTTTCGCTGGTGACGAATTACAGACTGTAAAAGATAGATGGACAACCAACTATGACAAACTGATATACAGGCTGACTGAAGGTATTATGCGGGGGCAGGGTAAAGCATCTGGGGGCGTAAAAGAAACGATGACATGGTGCAATAGCTTTTTGTTTACAGGTGAAGAACCTATCACGAAAGCGAACAGCAGGGCGGGGTCAAAAAACAGGGTGATAGAAATAGAGGTTGAATCCAAGCTGCTTGAAGACGGAAATTACAGCGTATCAGTATTGGCAGAAAACCACGGTTTTGCAGGAAAAATGCTAGTGGATTATCTGCGTGGCACCGAGACTAGAAAATTGAAGGAAGAATACAAGCATTATTTTGATGCCATGTGCAAACTCGACACAACAGAGAAACAAGCAATGGCAATGTCCTGCATACTTATGGCAGACAGGATACTTACGGAATTGATTTTTACGGACGAAACCCCATTAACTATAGCTGATGTGAAAGAGTATCTCAGGAGCGCAAACGAAGTAGACGCAGCAGAGCGGTCTTATCAGATGGTTCTCAACTGGATAGCAAAAAATCCAGTACGTTTCCAAAACCCAACCGAAACAGATGCGGTCAATAAAGGAGAAGTTTGGGGAAGAATTGATACCAATGATGAAAAGCCAGAGATACCACCGGTAGCTGTAGTAAATAAAGATGTGCTATGCGAATTTTTGGAGAAAAGCGGCTTTGATTATGCGGCAATCAGCAAGAAATGGGCAGAAAAGAACCGGCTTGTAAAAAATACGCAAGGCAAATTCGTCCATCAGACCAAAGTACATGGAATCAAGGCAAGTTATTTAAAAATAAGCATGGAGCCGGATGCAGACGAGGATGGGTTTACTTCGGTGGAAGAGGAACAGATAAAACTTCCATTCGATTAAAGTCTTACCACGAAAATTTTGGTAAGACAAAAAGTAAGACCATAAAACAGCGCAAATACGCGCTTTATAATATATAGTCTTACCATCTTACCTGTCTTACCATGTACCATATACGTGTATGCGTAAAAATTACAATGAAATTTTTTCTCTAAAAATATGTGGTTGTATGGTGTATTTTCTGGTAAGACGGTAAGACCCAACGTTTTTACTGGGTTTGAGGACACTTTTCTTGGTGGAAACGGGTAAGACGATTACCTAAAATGGTAAGACAATACAAAAATGGAGGTAGGAAATGAAAGAAATTGAATTTATGCAACTCCTTTTGGAGGACGCAAAGCAGGAATTGGAATATAAAAATATGTTTGACGAGGCACAGGAACTGGCAAACATAAAAGACCAGGAAGCGTATGACAGATGGTTGGGGATGCGTTCTCCATCCGTTGCAAGGATAGAGGATGACATGAGGATGATACGGCGCATCTCCCTGCAACTTGAAAGGGGGGTGAAGCAATGAGTAATAAAAGCATAGGAACAGCATTTGAGAGAGAATTTTCACAGATGCTTTCCGATAACGGGTTTTGGGCACATTGTCTGAAAGACAACCAGAACGGGCAACCATTTGACGTGATTGCAGCAAGGGACGGAGCAACATACGTCTTTGACTGCAAGGACTGCCAAGGAGAATCATTCCTGTTGAACCGGATAGAAGAAAACCAGCACAATGCAATGACGCTATGGAGTATGACCGGAAACAGACAGGGGCTGTTCGTGGTCAGGATTCAAGAAACAGTAATTCTCGTTCCGCACAGGATGCTTACCATCATGAAAGAGAATGGGAGTAAACAGGTGGGGTACAAGGAGCTTTTCAGGTGCGGAAGGACATTCAGACAGTGGATAGAGCACCAGGACAAATTGGACAAGCAGGTGACGCAATGCAGGTAACAATTAGCAATGAGATATACATAACTCCGCCGACACCAGAGATTGTGAGCTGGGCTCGGGAGAATTTGGTCATCCCTAATCCGGAATATTCCAAGAAACAGCGGATGGGGCTATGGACAGGAAATACCGAAAAACAGTTGTACCTGTATTATGTGGATGGGGAGGCCCTGGTACTTCCCTGCGGAGCCGGGAAACAGATAAGGCCGCTCATATCTGGCGCGGATATTAGACTGGATGTAGCCGACAATGGCAGGCTGGAGTTTCATGGTACTGTCCCGCTATATGATTACCAGGATGTAGCGGTACGGGCAATGCTGGTAGCGGGCTGCGGTATATTGCAAAGCCCATGTGGATCAGGAAAAACGCAGATGGGAATTGCCTTGGCAGCACGCCTGCAACGCAAAACATTGTGGCTTACGCACACTGCCGATCTTCTAAATCAGTCATATGAGCGGGCAAGGCAGTATTACCCAGAAGAAACGCTCGGGAGGATTACGGCAGGGAAGGTGCACATTGGCAGTCACATTACATTTGCCACGGTTCAGACGCTGTCGAAGCTGGACTTGCAGAAATACAAATATTCCTGGGACGTAATTATTGTAGATGAGTGTCATAGGGTGTCCGGTACTCCGGCCAGCATGAAGATGTTTTACCGCGTAATAAACTCCCTGGCTGCAAGATACAAATATGGATTATCAGCAACAGTACACCGGGCAGATGGGCTGATCAAAAGCACATTTGCGGCGCTGGGTGATGTGAAGTACAAAGTTCCGGATGAAGCAGTTGCAGAGAAGACGATGCAAGTAACTATAGTGAGGCGAGACACGGGTATTAAGATCGACAGGATTTGTCTGGACACGGATGGGACGCTGGTATACAGCAAATTGATGCAGTACCTGACCGGAAACATAGAGAGGTGCCAGGGAATCGCGGATGACCTGGCCAGGAACGCCATGCACTCCAACTTGATACTTTCAGACAGGCTGGATCATCTACGGCTTCTCCGCCGGATGCTGCCGGATGAATTAAAAAGTCAGAGTACAATGATAGACGGAAAAATGACCAGCAAGAAAGGAAGGGGCCAGCGGCAACAGGCCATTGAGGATATGAAGCGAGGGAAGCTCCGCTATCTGTTCGCGTCCTTCAGTCTTGCGAAAGAGGGACTTGACATCCCATGCCTTGACCGGCTGTATCTGGCTACGCCAAAGAAGGATTACGCTGTTGTTACGCAGAGCATTGGCCGGATTGCCAGGACATTTGAGGGTAAGAAAGATGCGGTCTGTTATGACTATGTGGATGATATCCAGTTCTGCGAAAACCAATGGAAACGCAGGAAGACCAGTTACAGGAAAGCGGGGTGCAGGATTACGTGAATACAGTGGAGTTATACAGGAAAATCAAGCACTTGCAGACGATAAGATTAAAAAATGAAGCTGCGCTCAACCCGGCAGATCTTGAAGGAAAATACAGAGTGTCCTATGAAAGGCTGTGTGAGAGCATAAAACAAGCGCAAATGGACTATAGAACGGAATGCACGAGGGTTGTTAGGACTCTTGTAGAGATTCTTGCAGAATTGGCATATTTTGACCCTACAGATGAGGAATATGACGCGATTCGGGATTTTATGTGTAACAAAATAAAAGAGTGCTGTAATGATCCACTGCTTACTGGATTGACTGCTACAGCGATTGAACGATTGGAAAGTGAGGATAAAGATGAGCTGGGTTGATAAGCAGCACAAGAAAGCAAAGATACATAATCTGGTAGAGCAAGCCATGAAGGATCCTTAATTCCAGGAAGCGCAAAAGAAGCAGACTGAGGATGCGATAAGGGAGGCATTTGACTGTTTCCTGCTGATCAGTGCAGATTACTTACACCGGCACCATAGTTACGGGAAAAAGCGACTTATGAGGTTCCTGGAATTTGCAGATGGGCAAATGAAATACATACCGGAAGATCCGGAGTATTTTCGGCTGCTGAATGATGCGCTGGCAGAGGAAACGGGCGTGAATATTTTAGAGAATTTAGGAGGGCAGGATGAAAAATACAGATAGGCTCAGAGCAATGACGGATGAGGAGCTGGCCCATTTTTTGGCAACGGTAGAGGCGAAATTGTACCGAGATGATTTGGACATTATTGCCTATCGTGCTGACGAGGTTGCGGATGCCTTAAAGTGGCTTGAAAGAGAATCGTATTAACATTTAGAGGAGAAAAAGTTATGAGCATTGATATAAGACATATTACAAACGGGGTGAAGAGTGGCTATTATGTGCGTAACGCCAGAGTAGAGCCTATGACAATTGATATTTACAACCAAAAAGAGGACATTCCGAAAAGCATTCGTCACTACGCTAAGGATGGGGAGCCTGTATATTGGGGGCCAGATATGGCGAGGATCATGGGATGTCAGAAATTATTGTATCCAGATTTTCCGTTAGAGTGCGGATATCCAGAATATACAGGTCAGATATGCATAGGCGAGAGTTGTATATATGCAGTTGATGGAGACTGGGAGAAATGTCATTATGCCAAAAAATGGACTGACAGTCAACAGTTTTAACAATTAACGACGGAGGTATGAAGATGGAACTAAACGAATACTGGTCGGCACAGGCGGTCGAAGAATATAAAGGAATGCTTTATGAACAGAAACAGCAGAATTATGAATATCAGTGTGAAAGAACAGCGCCGCACGTTATACATGGTGCGCAGATAATGCAGGATGGGAACCAATGGTGTTGTATCTTGGGAGATTTACCCACAGGGGTTTGCGGATTTGGGAACACTCCGGAAGAGGCTTGTGCAGAATTTGACCGGATTTGGATACAGGGAAATTAACATTTAGGAGGAAAAGTATGAAAATAAAAAATCTCATGGAGTATATACAAGAAAATCTGGCAGACGGAACATTGAATGAGGATGATAATTTATACGTTGGTGACTTGGGAGAGCGTTTTGAGGTGGTGTCATTGTTTAACGATGCGCATCAATTAACAATCTCTGCTACAGAGTATTAAAATTTAGTGGAGAATGAAACTATGAATATTATTGAGTAGGTAATTGCGAAACAAGTTCGCAATCTTGATTCAAAACAAGGTAGAAATCGTGCTTTACACGATTTCAGAGATAGAGGGTGATGTTCAAAGATTTTTGACGCACTTTAATAAGCTTAACAGCTTTTGAAGTTGGTAAGTCCTAAGCAATTAGCGGTTTTAAACTGCGAATATATTCGTGATGTTTGATTTTATCAGCAAGTACAACTGTTATGAGCTGGGTGATACCGGCAAGGATTAAGTCAGCATGCAGAGTTTTTTCGTTTTGTGTACGTCTTCCTGCAAGACAGAGATTATCCTTGATATGATGAATGTCTCTTTCAACAACAGTGCGGATTTTGTATGTATTATCCCATTCTTCAGTTCCTCGTATTGTACCAGGATAAGCACGAAGATTTTTTTCGGGATAAATGTAGACCATTCGTCCACATTTTGAATCAGTACAGGGATTATCACAGAAACATTCCCTATGAGCTTTTTGAGTAGATTTGTCATATACCCACTGCATTTTGGGACAGACAAATTTAAAGGTTCTTAGTCCGCTTCGCAGGTTAGATTTACTTCCCTCCGGTTTCATGGGAAGCGATGCGTCATAAGGACAGCAGGGAATACCCTCTTCATTGATTGTGTAGTCAGTATTTTCGAGATGTGCCCTTGCGTTTAATGGAATATATGCACGTTCAAAATGCCTGTCATTGCCAAATGTGTCACCGGTGAGTAAGTCTTTGTAAAGCTTTATGGTATCAAAAGCGGCATCTCCGAGAAATACTTTAGGATTAATTAAAGGATGTTTTTCGAAGAAATCCTTTAAAGTCGGAACAAGGAGCTTCGAATCATGAACGCTTTTATCCTCATCAGGGGAATCCGATTTCTTTTCCACAACAATATCAGGATGAGAAGATAAAAAATCTTTGTTGTAGAAAGAGATGTGTCGAATAATGCCCAGTCCGTTGGTAACAATGCCAAATTTGAATACATAGCAGAAGTGTCCGTTTATATAAAGCTGTTTGATTTCCGGATTAGCAGAAGCATGGGAAGGCATGGAGCCGTAGGCAGCTTTATAAGGGTCATAGCTTTTATCAAAGTTCATAGCTTTAGCATAGGCTTTTAGCTGTTTGATAATTCTGTTGGCGTATTTAGGATTATTCTCAGTAACAAAAGCTTCAATACCAGAGGAATCAAAGATGGTCATATCTGCTTTAGCAGAATCAATAGCCTGACAGATTGGTTCTGTAAGGTCAATAAGGTTATCGAAAACATCCCTCAGATCCTGTAAGAAATCCTGTTTAAAGCGGGTGATTTTAGAAGCGTCAGGAACCTTCTTAAAACCACAGAATTCACGAAGCGGCTTTGAATAAGCAAGGAATATCAACAGGAGCTGGTCGGTAGGGATAGAAAAAATGCGCTGAATAATTAAAGCCCACAACAAGGCTTGTAAAGAGTATTTACGGGTTCTGCCCGTTGATGCATAAAAATGATTTCTAAAAGAAATCGGAATAATTTCATCCATGTCGATATGGTTTTCCAGTAGAGACAGAAACGCAGGCTTGTCATTATCAAATTTATCTTGGCAATCTTGAAAAATATCTGCCAAAGAAAGCTGTTTGTATGGTATCATAGATATCAGAATAACTCCTTTCTGGGTAGTGGTTTATAGTTTCTAGGCAACTCTATTATACCATATCCAGTGAGGAGTTATTTGTTTTTAGTAACAGAAAAATGCCGTATTTATGAGGGTTGTGGCGTTTCGCAAACGCCTAAATATTATTGAGTACAGAAAGGAGTAATACCTATCCCGGTGAAACCGGGTTGCCCACTCTATGAAGCCAGGGGGCGTAAAATTTAAAGGCATGGCGTTCCACGCAAGGAAAAAATTACCACTTCGCCGGTAACGGTAAGTGGTTGGTATGAAAGTATGTTGGTTTAGTTGCGGGATATCATCCTTCGTGGCATGTTACCTTGCAAAAGATATAGATAGGATTATCTACACGCACATTGAGAACCAGCACCCAGACAGTCTTAGATTTTTACATGATTGTGAGCAGATTTTAGGGTGCGAGATTGAGATATTACAGTCCGAAAAATACAAAAGCGTTGATGATGTGATCGAAAAAACAAAGTGCATCAATACAGCTTATGGGGCACCCTGTACAAAATGGCTAAAAAAACAAGTACGAAAGGACTGGGAGAGGGAAAACTGGGAACATCATACATATGTCTGGGGGTATGATACAGATGAAAAGAGAAGGGCTGACCGAGTGATGGATACTATGACAGATTTTGAGCATGAATTTCCATTGATTGAACACGGGTTAAGTAAAAAAGAATGTCATGGCATTGCTGAAAAATTAGGATTAAAACGCCCCAAAATGTATGACCTTGGATATCCAAATAATAATTGTATTGGTTGTGTCAAAGGCGGCATGGGATATTGGAACAAAATACGAATTGATTTTCCGGAGGTATTCGAGCGCAGGGCAAAACAAGAGCGTGAAATAGGTCGCAGTTGCATAAAAGGTGTCTTTCTTGATGAACTTGCACCAGATCGCGGAAAAATGGATATTGAAATCATGGAAGATTGCACAATAGCTTGCCAGTTGTTGGTTCGCTAAACTGACATTTAGCTGAGAAGGAGAAGAGAGATGGCATATGTAAGATGTGGAAATTATGATTGCGAATATCACAATAAAAGAAGAGGGTGTGCTCTAAAACGTGTTGGAATATCGCGTCACGATAAGGAAGAGATCCCGGGAGGAGAAGAGGGAGCTACACTGGATAATCCAACATATTGTATATCCTATAAACAGATATCATCTGTCGGCAGACAGGCGAAAGGAGATTAGATGGAAAGATTAACAGTTCCAGATACACCAATAGAGGGCGGTCTAAGAAGAGCCATTATTGACACGAGGGCAGTAAAAGAAGACGCAATGAAGTTCTATTGGGCACTGAAAAAATATGAAGATTTAGGCTATACACCGGAAGAATTGCAGTTATGTTTTAATCCTCCAGAAGTGTTATATATTACCAATGAAATTGATGAGAAAAAAGTGCATCCCATATATCCAGTTGACGGAAATCAGATAGAATTTAGTCATGGGAATGTTTATTGGAATTGCAGAGATGAATTTGGTGATTATGTAGAACTACCTTTAGAGGGATTACACGAGGAATATTTCCTCACTCGTCAGGAAGCTGACATTTAGGAGGTGTAAAGTATGATATTTAAAAGACTGGCGTTGCCCCAGATTATATTGGATCTGATAGGCGAAAAGGTCGGACTTAAAATCGAAGATGAAGATACATTGTGTTGGGCAATCGAAAAATTGTTATACCTGCACGACAATCAGAAAAAGAGCATTAAATATTTAACAGAAAAAATGAATCAGAGCTGGATACCGGTATCTGAGCGAGTACCAGAAGAAACGGAATATATCGGATTATCTAATGGTCAGAGTTACATGAAAAGATTAGAGATAGCCTATATGACCGATACCATAGAGTATGCATTTGGGTATTATGATGGGTATAAGTGGATGGATAAACGTCACGAAAAGATTATTAATGCTGTGGCTTGGAAAAGGCATGAACCGTACAAACCAGAATGAGCTTCCGGCTGCTGGCCGGGGAAAGAGGTGTTGAATGAAGGTAAGATATAGCGGAAACTACGGTTTTGCGGGAACCGGTTTTGAGGATGAAGAAGAATTTGAAGACAATACGCCTGATGATGAAATTGAAGATTATTTAAGGGAAATTATTATGCAGCAGGTGGAATGGGAATGGGAAAAGATTGAGTAATTAAACCCAAATTTAGGAGGGAACATGAATCACAAAAAAGCGAAAAGAAAGGCTGACGATGTCAGAAGGAAGGACATGAAGCATATGGCGGAGGATGCTCCTGACAGTAATGCCGTAAAGTGGTTTAGACGGCCGGTAGCATACCAGGCCGGGAAGCTACTGCAAGAACAGGGAGAGCAGATGGAAAAGAAGCGTGAAACGGCGGTGGAGTATGTGGCAAGAGTATGCAAAGAAAAGGAGAATGATGCCAGTGCGGGAAAATGATGTGAAGGAGCAGGCATGGCAGGACAATCAAAATAAAAAAGATTACCTGAATGGGTATCTTGCAGCAAAAAGAAAAGAGAAGATGACTCTAGACCAGATACAACAGCTTAGACTTAATGAGATGTGTCCGTCCGTAAAGTATGATGATATGCCACACGGCTCCAATATAACCGACATGTCTGGTTATGCTGTTAAGATGGATGAGCTTATGGAGGAATTAGAACGAGACCGCCTAAATGCTATCGAGAAGTATACGGAGATATACCACAAAATCAAGTTAGTGGAAGACGAACGTGAGCAGGAGATTCTTACATACCGGTATCTGCTTGGTGAGAGCTGGGAAGTTATTTGTGGGATTATGGGATTAAAATGGACACACACTCACAGAATCCATGCAAAAGCTTTAAAAAATTTCAAAATGGTATAGAATGGTACACGGTAAGTATGATATAGTTATTCTAGAACGATTGGATCAATTGTTCGGTGGTGTTTTCTCAAGACACAGCCGTTTACCGGCAGGATAGAAGACAGAGCCCTTGGGGCATTAATAAGTATCATCCTTGAGATAGCCATACATATTATGGCTGAAAGGCTCTCCGTTATATAGCGGGGAGTCTTTTGTATATAATGGGACATAGCTCATAAGTATGACCTCCTTCATACACCTATTGAAAAACGTCCTGCATGAAAGTGCGGGGCGTTTTTTTATGGATGAAATTATAACGCATATAATTGAAAACGTGTCTACAATTTGTTGATAATTGTCAGAATATGGTATATTATTAATATAATTGTGGTGATGCTTTGGTATTGGGGTGTATGTGCGGAGGAGATCATATATGAGTAATATTAGTATTTCAAAAAGTCCATTGGAAATTGATTCTGACAAAATAAAAAGGGTTTATTTAAATCCAATTAAAACCGACAGTATGGAATCCTATATCCATGAAGAAGAATCTCGATATAGACCTGATGGACCATTTCAAAGAGATTATGCTAGAATTATGTATTCTTCCTCTTTTAGAAGATTACAGGGAAAGATGCAATTACTTGGTATAAAAAATGATCAATTTTTTAGAAATCGTCTTACGCATAGTTTGGAGGTGGCACAAATTGCAAGATCTATAGCAAGTGCAATACAATATGCCGAAGGAGAAAGCTATTTAGTTGAAGCAGGAGCTTTGGCACATGATATAGGAAATCCTCCATTTGGACATTCGGGTGAGAGGAAATTAAATGAATTGTTTTTAGAATGTGGTGGGTTCGAAGGAAATGCACAAACTCTTAGAATCTTAACAAATGTTGAGAAGAAGCGCCCGGATTTTAGGGGGCTTAATTTAACTTATCGTGGGATGTTTAGTGTAGTGAAGTATTTTAATAAATTTGATATCGAAAAATATAAAAAAGATAAAAAATCGCAAAAATTTATATATGATGATGATTATGATTTATTATCAAAGTTTATATCTGAAACTGACTTAAAAATTAGGACTCTTGATGTTCAGATAGTTGATGTCGCAGATGAGATTGCATATGCTGCACATGATTTAGAGGATGGCTTACGAATTAAAGCATTTACGATAGACGAACTCTTACATGATTATAAAGCAAAGTTTGGAGATAATGATTGTTATCTAAAGTTAGTAGAGTTGGTGGATGATGCTAAAGAAAAATCGGGGTATGGACATAATAAGATAGATTCTACGCAGTATTCAAAATTATTCAGACAAGAATTAACATCTATGCTTATTAATTTATTTTTAAAAGATGTTTCGTTAGTACCAATTACTGAAGAACAAAAGTTATTAACAGGAAGTATGCATACTGAAGAACTTGGATTCATAACATATGGTGAGCTTGTTCACGGACTTAAAAAATTGGTATTTCAATGTATTAATCATAATGATGATGTTTATGCTTATGAACAAAATGGAAATAGAGTTTTGGAATTTTTAAAAGAATTTTATACTGAATATACGATGTATTTGCCGCCTGAGTATAGGGCAGAAGAGTTGATGGAGCAGTATAGTGATTTATCAGATAATAACAAAGACTTGTTTCAGCAAAGGCTAATATGTGACTACATAGCAGGCATGATGGAATCATATGCAATTACTATATATGAAAAGTATTCAGGCAGAAAATTTCAATATTAGGTGAAGTATGAATAAATTAATGGGTTTTTTAGAGTTAAACAATATGAAATTACCATCTATTCCCTGGAAACAGTATACGGGAGGAGAACAATTTGATGGTAAATACCTATGGACTATAAGGAGTGCGGTATATCGGGGGGACGACATGAACCTGCCTCGATTGATTGGTGCGAAGGCTGATAAGGCAAAGGCATTCGCTGATAATTTATTGATGCAAATAAATGATAAAGGAATGGTGATATACTACCCATTTTTTATTGCAAAAAAAAGTGGCACATTATGTGTAAGCAGAGAGCGTATTGTGATAGAAGCTGTAAAGGATGATTTGTGGAATTTAGTTACACATTCAAATTGTGAAGTAACAATATTAATTAATAGTCATGAAGAAAGAATAGGTAACACAGAGTTTTTAACTGAACAGGAAATAGATGAGCTGAAAAAATATATTCCGGAAATTAAAAAAATATTTAGGGATGATTTATTAGAGGGAAAAAGTGCATTGCTTGAATGGAGTTTTGCTTATTCTTGTGATAATAGTAAAAAACCTAAGCATGATGAGTACTTAGTATTTTATGAGGCTAGAACAATACAGTAATTATGGATAAGGACACCGGGCTGGTTATGAGCAGGGTGTCTCTTTTTCTATGTGAAGGAGGTGAGCCTGAATGACAAAAAAACAGAAGAGATTCGCAGAAGAATACCTGATAGACTTGAATGCCACTCAGGCAGCCATAAGGGCGGGGTACAGCCCAGATACAGCAAAAGAGATTGGGTGTGAGAACTTAACAAAACCTAACATTCGCGCGTGCATAGACAGGGAAATGGCCGAACGGTCTAAGCGTACAGGAGTCAATGCTGACCGGGTTGTGATGGAGCTGGCGAAGGTGGCGTTTGTCAACGCGGTTGATGTAATTGACCCAAAGACAGCAACAGTCAAGGAAGACGCCCTTTCAGAAGATACCGCGGCTATCCAATCGGTTAAGGTAAAAACATTCGGCGATGATGGCCTGGAGCGTGAAATAAAGATGGCGGATAAGCTCAAGGCGTTGGAGCTCCTGGGCAAGCATATGGGAATGTTTAAAGACAAAGTTGAGCTGTCAGGCGTACTGGATTCCGAGAAGACAAAGTTGGATGACTTGCTCCAGCAGATGAGGGGCGATGGATAGTGAGTGATGAGAGATTGCTGTTGTCCGAAAAGTACAAGGCATTCCTCCGCTGTGATGCACCAGTAGAATTTCTGGAAGGGACTACAGCCGCGGGAAAGACAACCGTAGGACTGTTTAAGTTCATGCTTAAGGTGGCGGAGAGTCCAAAAAAGCTGCACATTCTTGCTGCCGATGATACCGGCGCCGCCGAGAAGAATATTATACAAAAGGATCTGGGCATTCTGGATGACTTCGGCGTGTTGGTGGAGTACAAGGGCAATGGATCCGGAGAGTACAAGATGCCACACATCCTTTTCCATACGTCCGGAGGCGACAAGATTATATTTGTCGTCGGGTATGGAAACAAGCGCAAGTGGAAAGATGCCCTGGGTGGCCAGTACGGCTGTCTGTATATTGACGAGATTAACACGGCGGATATTGAATTTGTTCGTGAGTCGGCCATGCGTAGCGATTACTTGATGGCTACCCTTAACCCGGATGATCCGAATCTGGATGTGTACAAGGAGTATATCAACTGTTCCCGTCCGCTTCCCGAATGGGAGGACGAGACGCCGCAGGAAATTAGAGATGAATTGAAAGAGGAACCAAAACCCGGCTGGGTTCATTGGTTCTTTTCTTTTGCCCACAACCTGGGACTTCCAAAAGAAAAGCTGGAGCGGATCATCCAGAACACGCCACCTGGCACAAAGATCTGGAAAAATAAGATAAAGGGCCTGCGTGGAAAAGCAACGGGCCTGATCTTCCCGAACTTTGACCGGGCAAAACATGTAGTAACCGTTGCATGGGTGAAACAGCAGGTTAAAGCGGGGAAGATACAATTCAAGAAATTTACGGTCGGCCTGGATACATCATATTCCAGCAAGTCTCCGGATACGATTGCCATGATATTCCAAGGCATCACGGAAGATCGTAAGCTGATCACGTTGGCGGAGAAGACATACAGCAATGCTGATCTGGATCAACCGCTGGCACCTTCCGATACGGCGGTTAAATTCGTGTCCTTCCTGGAGCAGTGCCGCAAAGATTGGGGATTTGCGAAAGATACATTTGTTGACTGCGCAGATGCAGCGACGATTACGGAGCTACGTAAGTACAAGCGCCTGCACGGATGCATGTACAATTTTATAGAGTCATACAAAAAAGTGGAGATTATCGACCGTATTAAACTGCAGCTAGGTTGGATCCAGCAGGGGTGCTATCTGGTTGTCGATACCTGCAGGGAGCATCTGGGAGAGCTTGACCGATACAGCTGGGATGAGGACAAGGACATCCCGGAGGATCGCAATGACCATACGATTAACGCCAATCAGTACGCATGGATCCCGTACCGGCAGACGATTGGATTCGAGGAGGATGAGAAATGAGGTGGACAGAAAAATTGAGCAACAACATCAAAAAAGGACTGCGTAGCTGGCTCCAGATAACACCGTCAAACCCCTATGCCATACAGATCAATGAGGTGATGGACTTTGAACTGTCCGCAATCCGGAACCGGATCTGGTACCGTGGTGACGGTAACGAGCTGGAACAGATGTACCAGCAGAACCCGGAATATGCGGATAAAACAAAGTTTTGGGCGAGTCGGTGCAGCCCAGGCATGGACATGCGTAAGATCCACACGGGCCTTCCTGGGTTGATCGTGCGGACGCTCAACAGTATTGTTGTGGATGACATGAATGACTTTAAGTTTAAGAAGGGCGCACACAAGCAGCTATGGGAGGAAATCGAGAATGACAACAAGTTCCGGAGGAAATTTGAAAGATCACTGAAAGAAGTGCTGTATATCGGTGATGGTGCCTACAAAGTCACAATTGATACGGACATCAGCCAATATCCCCTGCTTGAATGGTATCCGGGGGAGAAGATAGAGCTTGTGCAGCACAGGGGCCGCTTAAAAGAAGTGGTGTTTAAGACCGCATATACTGTCAATACACAGCAATATGTTCTCCACGAGCATTACGGATACGGGTATATAAATAACCATCTGTACCGGGGCGAGAATGAGGTTCCGCTAACAGCGATTGACGCTACAAAGGATATTAAGGAGTGGACGTTTGATAAGTCCGTTATCCTAGCAGTGCCGTTGCAAATTTACGAGAACACAAAATATGAGGGCCGTGGAGGCTCTATTTTTGATGGGAAATTAGATAGCTTCGATGCCTTTGACGAGGCATGGTCACAATGGATGGACGCACTTAGGGCAGGCAGGGCAAAGACATATATCCCGGAGTGCCTTGTGCCGCATGACCCGGAAACTGGGCTGGTCATACGTCCCAATCCGTTCGACAACAGATATTTTGCTGCTGATGGAGACATGAGGGAAGGTCAGAAAAATGTCATCGAAACTACTCAGCCAGCCATACCACACGACAGCTATCTGGCGAGCTACGTGACAGCGCTCGATTTGTGCCTGCAAGGTGTTATCAGCCCGTCAACACTGGGTATTGACATGAAAAAGCTGGATAATGCCGAAGCGCAGCGGGAAAAAGAGAAGGCAACCCTCTATACCCGGAATGCTATCATTGAAGCACTACAGGAAACGCTTCCGGAGCTGGTGTCTGTTTGCATCAACGCTTATAACATTTTGCATAAGACGGCGATTGAAGAGGTTGATGTGGAGATTCCGTTCGGGGAGTATGCAAATCCCTCTTTTGAGAGCCAGGTCGAGACTGTAGCTAAAGGAAAGCAGGGGGGGATCATGAGTATCGAGGCAGCGGTAGAAGAATTGTATGGGGACAGCAAGGATGAAGACTGGAAAGCCGAAGAGGTGAAGCGCCTAAAAACTGAACAGGGGCTTTTGGAAACAGACGAGCCCAGTGTTGCGGGGATGGACGGATTAATACAGGAACTTCCGAAAGAACCAGCAGAGGGGACTCCGAAAGCAGGTGATTAGGCATGGCAAAACAAAATCGGCAGGATGATGCATACAATCTCCGGCGAGTCTTTGAGGAAATGGAGCTTGATCTTGTACGCAGTTTACGCCGCAACCTTAAGCGTCATGAGCAGGAAGAAAAAAAAGAAGGTTTTCGCTGGGAGATGTGGCAAAGGGCAAAGCTGCGGAATCTACAAAAATATCGAAAAGAAAGTAAAAAGACTGTGGATAAAATAAGTCCTGAGGTGGAGCGAGTTGTAAATGAGGCGCTGGAAGGCAGCTATCAGCGAGGACAGAATTTATTTAACCGGATTTTGGATAATATAAAATCCATCTTTTTTAAGCGAAAGCGGGTCAAGCTTCCAAAAAGTATTGAAAGCCACAAGCCATCGACACCGCCGCCGAATGAACAGGATTTTTTTGGCGTGAACAAAAATAAGATAGATGTTATGCAGGAAGAGGCTGAAAAGGTAAATTCCCAGAAAGAGATACCGGCAGCCGAAAAGCCAGAGGACTTGCCCCCGCAAGAGAAAGAACCCAAACGGGATAATGCGCCAGCGGAAAAACAGGAACCGGAAGAAATTGGAGGTACTTTCCATCCTGATGGGAAGGAAAAAGCACTCCCTGAGGGCTCCAACGATATCAAACTGGATGATATGAAGAAAAAAGTGGTACACGACCTGAAAGAAGCCCAAAAGGCCGTATGGAGGCGGATGGATGACATATACCGGCAGACTGTTTACAGGGCAGGCATGAACATGGCTGCAGGGGTTAAGACGCTTGATCAAGCTATCGATATGGCAACGAAGGAGTTTCTGGACGCAGGTATTGACTGCATAGAGTACAAGAACGGCCGCCGTGTCAATATAGCCAGCTACGCAGAGATGGCACTTAGGACTGCGTCACAAAGGGCAGTTCTGTTAGGAGAAGGCAAAAAAAGGGATGAATGGGGCATACATACAGTTGTGGTATCGGCCCATGCAAATACATGTCCATTGTGCGCTCCCTGGCAGGGCAAGGTTTTGATAGACGATGTATTTAGCAAGGGAACTAGAAAAGAGGCTGAGAACCTTGGATATCCGACCCTGTCAGAAGCAATGCGGGCGGGACTGCTTCATCCTAATTGCAGGCATACCATTTCAACATACTTCCCGGGGATCACACAGCTTCCAGAAGTTCCGGATACTGATAAGGCATTAGATACATACAGGGCAGAGCAGAAACAACGAGAATTCGAGCGGAAGATCCGAAAGTGGAAACGGAAAGAAGAAGGGTCTTGTGATCCTGTGAACATAAGTCAAGCACGGAAAAAAGTCAAACAGTATCGAGATGAGCTGGAAGAGCATCTGGACAGACACCCGGAACTGCGCCGGGATTACGACAGAGAAAAAAACAGATGAATACTTGCGAATGAGAAAACAGCTTTAGAATAGAAAGGAGGATGGAGGCATTGGCTTGCAAAGGCAAAGGTGGTAAAAAAGGCAGGGGAAGATAGAGAGGCGGTGATCCAGATATCTCCCTTTGAGGCGCAGGGTGAAGCGTCTTATTTTTGTGTCCGAAGACCTAAAACTACGCGGAGACACCGGGGCAACAACTGTCTAGTGAGACACACGTAAAACTGTCCGTGCAGACAGCACATGAAAAACTGTTCAAAAGGAGAAATGAGGATGAAAAATTTAATGAGACTTGATCTACAGCATTTTGCAGAGCCCGTAGGAGGTGTAGAGCCACCCGCAGGAGGTCAGCAGCAGACACAGATACCATCAGCACAACAAGCTGGTCAACAAACACAGGCTCCGGTCATTGACTATGACAAGATCGCCCAGCTGGTGCAGGGGAAGCAGGCGGCAACAGAAGAGTCCGTGATAAAAGGTTACCTGAAACAGCAGGGCCTTACAAAGGAGCAGATGGATCAGGCAATTGCGACATTTAAGCAACAGCAGGCGGCTAATACCCCGGATGTAAACGCATTGCAGGCTCAGGCAGCACAGGCCCAGGCAGCTGCGCAGCAGGCGCAGATTCAGGCAGCGGCCACTATAGCAGCGGTTGGTCTTGGGATTGACGCAAAGACTATCCCATATGTCCTTAAAATGGCGGATCTAAGCCAGGTTATGGGACAGGACGGGAAAATCAATGATGAAGCATTAAAAACGGCTTTAAACAAGGTACTGGAGGATGTCCCGGCCTTAAAACCTACACCGGCAGGACAGACAGGTTTTGTGCAGGTGGGGGCTACCGGGCAATCAGGACAGCAGACAACCAACGATGATGCCCTTAAAAAGGCATTTGGATTATAAGAAAGAGAGGAACTAATACATGGCAGTATATGATTATGCAACAACGTTTACGCAGCTCCTGCAGCAGAAATATGCAAAGGAACTGTGCTCTGATGCGCTGACACAGAGTAATCCGGGAGTGAAATTTATTAACGCACAGACAATTAAACTCCCTAGAATGACAGTATCTGGGTACAAAGACCATACCAGGACACCTGGTTTCAATGCAGGTACCATGAGCAATGACTGGGAGGCAAAGAAACTAGAACACGATAGGGATGTGGAGTTTTGGATTGATCCGATGGACATCGACGAGACAAACTTGACGCTGTCTGTGGCTAATATCCAGAACACCTTCGAGACGGAGCAGGCGATCCCGGAGAAAGATTCTTACAGGTTTTCTAAGCTCCACGCAGAGCTTACGACATACTCTGGCCGGATTGATACGACTGTAATCACGGTGGCAAACTTCCTGGAGGCGTTTGATGAAGAAATGTCCCGTATGGATGAAGCAGCCGTACCAGAAGAGGGCAGGGTGCTGTACGTGACTCCGACAATAAATAAGATCGTGAAGGAAGCAGAGGGGCTTCAGCGGGTTATGACAGTCACTTCTCCATCCACAATCAATCGAAAGGTGCACAGCCTGGATGATGTGACTATTAAGATGGTGCCAGCTGCAAGAATGAAGACAAAGTATGACTTTACAACCGGTTGCGTGGCTGCATCCGACGCGAAGCAGATTAACTGGATCCTGATCCATAACTCCTGTGTAGTATGCCGCGACAAATACAGCTATATCAAACTGTTCACGCCGGGAACTGACAGCCGCACGGCAGACGGCTATTTGTACCAGAACCGTAATTATGGTGATCTGTTCCTACTGGAGAAAAAAATCGAAGGCTGTGCAATGAACGTAGAAGCAGCCGGTGCGTAGAGGAGGATCAGTATGAGGGCAACAAAAGGAAACAAGGAGTACATGATTGATGGCTCACAGCAAAAGAGATATCAGGATGCCGGTTTTGACATTCTAAACGAGTTAGGGGAAGTGGTTGCTTATGGGCGAGGAAAAACCGTGCCATATGACGAACACATGAGAGCCATTACAGAGATTGAAGTGCTGCGGAAGAGGGTTGCAGATCTCGAATCTACCACGGATACTGCGGCATCCGAAGAAGTGCACGACGTGATGGAGGCTGAACCGCCTAAGAAGGCGGGAACCAAGAAAGCGAGTGAGTAACATGGCTTATGAACCATATGCAGATACTGCGTATTATGCAGAAGTATACAAGGGCAGCATAGTTCCGGCTGAAGATCTTGAAAAGATGCTTAAACAGGCAAGCAGGCACATTGATTCCCTGACTTACAACCGGATTGTGGGCCGGGGATTTTCTGATCTAACTCCATTCCAGCGGGGAAATATTCAGGAAGTCTGCTGTATGCAGGCGGATTTTGAGTATCAGAATCGCGAAATATTTGACATGATCCTGCAGGATTACTCCATTAACGGGGTGTCCATGCAGTTTGGGGAGAGCTGGAATGTGACAACCCAAAAGGGGATCCCTATGCGGCGTGATGTATATGAGCAGTTGTGCCAGACCGGATTGTGCTGCCGGTTAGCGAGGTGAGTCTATGAAGTATCCATGTTTAGTTATGAAACAATTATGTACTACGCATATCCATGTTCGGATAGAACAGGAAGGCGTTAGCGAAGACGGGGGCCCGTTATTGGCTTTTGAATCCGATCTCTTGTGTAATTACCAAGATACTGCGAAGACAGTCCTGACGGCAGAGGGGAAGCAAGTGCAGCTTTCTGGCGTGGCAATGTTCCCTGGTGACATCGCCCCTGACCTCCCTTCGCTAAGCGGCGGACAGGCCACAGTTTTTGGGGTGGAACGACAGATATTCCAAGGGATCAAAGCACGTAACCCAGACGGTTCTGTAAACTATACGGAATTGAGGCTGGTTTGATGGGTGTGAAAGTATACATAAAACTATACCCGGATCGCATCAGAAAGTTACAGGAAGCCAGCCAGCGGGCGTTTGAGTTAACCGTGCAGGCAGTCCTCACTGATGCACAACAGAGCCAAACTATCCCCAAAAATAACGGGGAACTCGAAAGAAGCGGTTTTGTAGAGACTGATGTGAAATCAATGGTGGCACATATAATTTTTGATACGCCTTATGCGCGCCGGCTTTACTGGCATCCTGAATATGGCTTTCGGCATGATAAGAACCAATATGCAGGTGGCCTATGGATGCAGACATACATAGACGGTCCGAAGAAAGAATTTGTGAAAGATACCTATGGTAAGTTCCTGAAACAGCTGGGAGGTGGGCTAATTACATGACACTGGCAGAAGTGAAAGATTTTTTGAAATCAAAAATAGATTGCCCTAACTGGTATGTTGGGAAAAGGGATGAAGCGAAAGAGAATAGCATAACAGTCTATCCTACCCAGGGGCCCGTACCAGTTATCCCAATCGGGGGGCTGGGTATGTCATCCTATGGCACCAAAGCAGTTTCAGTATTGGTGCATTGGGGGAAATATTGCACTCCAGCGGAAGAGAAAGCACAGGAGGTATTTAATGCATTATTTGGGCAATCAGGCAAAATTGCTGGAAAAGAGGTTGTTAAGTTCGATATGAGGACTTCTGAACCGGTTGGTATTGGGACAGATGATAAAGGCGTATATGAGTATGTCATTAATTTTATAATTTACTATAAGAAATAGAAAGGAAGGTATGAATATGGCATTTACAGGAGTATTCCCGGTTTATAATTTAAAATTTAAAGTTGGGACAAAAGGGAAATCAAGCACTGAAGAAGATATGGCTGAAATCTCAGATCTTGAGAGTTTTGGTATTAGTATTGATGGAGGCGTAGAAGATTGGACGCCTATGACAACTTTTGGGTGGGCCAGGGGCCTTATGACCGGCAAGAAATTCAGTATTGAAATGAAAGGCAAAAGGTGTGTCGGCGATAAAGGGAACGATTATGTTGCAAATACCGCATGGAAAGATGGACTGGACTGTTCCACAAAAGGCCAGATTGAATTTCCTGACGGTGCAAAGTTGTCGTTTGATTGTGTTATTAACGTAACTAATGTAGGCGGAGGTGACTCCACCAATGTAGCACCATTGGAATTTACCATGCAGGGTGACGGCAAACCAGTTTATACGCCGGCATCGGCTTCGGAATAGTAATTAGGAGGATTAATGTAATGGCAAGACAATACGATATCGCAAAAAAGTTAGCAGAGAGGAACCAGAAACCAACAGTATCCATCGATGATGAACATGTATTTAAGATCAACAACACTGCTCCTGCAGCAATGATGATCGAAGCACTGCAGAATGATAAAAGCTTAGGAGAATTCGAAATCCTGAAAAAGATTATTGTAATCGCACTGGGTGAAGAAGCTGCAGCCTATGTAGAAGCGCAGGAGCTTACAATGCCGGCATATACCATGATAATCAATGTTATTATGGCAGCCCTTGCAGACTCATCCCTCGAAGAAGTGGAGGAGATGGCGGAAGGTGGCCGATTTCAGGAAAAGGGGAAGAAACGTAAATAAGTGGTACGATCTGTACGAAGACTGGGATCTGATCGTATCATCATTTGCATTGCAGTATAAGTTACGAGAAGATGACATTGCGGTAATGGAGTGGGGAGAGTTTTGCACTCTGCTTACCGGAATTATGCCAGATACTCCATTGGGGATGATTGTAAAAATCAGGGCAGAAGAAGACAAAGATATGCTGGCGAGTTTTACCTCTGAACAAATGAGTATAAGAAATACATGGCGTAGTAGGCACCCAATCACCGAAAACATGACGGTCGAAGAAAAAGAAGAATCTGTATCAATATTGCAAAATATGCTTGCTGAAACCTTCGGGTAAAATTATAGGAAGGGAGGAGTGGACATGGGAGAAAGCGTTGGAAAAATCAGTCTGGATCTGGAAGTTAAATCGGATCTGCTAAATGAGATTAATTCAGTATCCTCTAGTATCGGGGATCGCTTAAGAAGGACTCTAAATAAATCAGTCAAGAAAGTATTCAATAATACAGGAAAGAGCACCGATACTGCAATGAAAAGTGTCGAAAAGACAATTGAAGGTACAATGAAGAGGGCAACGGGTAATGTCAATAAAACCACTCAAAGCATGATGAAGAATACAACCGATATGATTAAGAAGACCTTCAGCGATACAGGCAAAATTGCAGGGGATACCATCAACAATATTGGGCAGAAATCAAGAAATCTCGCGCGTAGTATTCTGAATACATTTAAATTGAAAACACCTTCCACGGCTCCTGTGAGTGCTGAGCCTGTTGCACAGAAGGCATCCACTAAAATCCCTGTTGCAGCTACACCCAGAGCGCCCCCTACGTTAAATATCGACAGAGTATCATCTGAGATGGAAACTGTAAAACGAACAATGGATAATCTTGAGAGCAAAATAAGATCCCACAAACAGAAATTAAAGGATCTACGGGAGTCATATAACCGGGCCTTTAATCCAGACGTAAAGGCTACCATCCACAACAAGATTCTGAATGAAGAATCTGCTATTAATTCCCTTACTGGAAAGATGGATACTCTTGGGGCAAAGTATGAAAAATTGGAGAGACAGGCTAGTGAATTTAGCCAGGCACAGAATGCTTCAGCAAATGCTATTAAAGCCGCAACATCAAAAATGTCTGGCATGTCCTCAATATTGGGCAGATTTAATTCCGCAGGAAAGAAGTCTCCGTCTTTATTAAGCCGTATCGGGCAGGGTTTTAATAACATTGGACGGCATTCTAAAAAGGCCAGTGTTAATGTCAATTCTTTCGGTGGTGGAATTGGGAACAGCCTGGGGCAAATGATGAAATGGATGGTTATTCTTCCGGGCATTGCAAGCGGCATAAAAGCCTTAACGACCAGCCTGATATCATCGTTGAATACTAATGAGCAGTTTGTTTCTTCTTTGAATTTGATAAAATCGAATCTTATGGTTGCTTTTACTCCAATCTATAATGCAATTTTACCTGCTATCAATGCATTGATGAGCGCGATCGCTACGGCAACAAGCTACGTTGCTAGCTTTATTAGTTTGCTGTTTGGAAAATCATTCCAGCAAAGCTTTGAAAATACAAAATCGCTTATAGCTGCAAAGGATGCTATGGGAGCCTATGGAAACGCAGCGAAAAAGGCGGGCGGAGATGCAACAGCAGCCGGCAAAGCAGCAAAGGCCGCGCAGCGTGATATCTTAGGGTTTGATAAAATCGAGAAACTAAGTGACAATTCTGATTCAGATGGATCCGGAAGTGCAGATGACAGCAATGCACCTGTCTTGATTCAGCCCCCTAATATGGCTGCGTTAGATGCTGCAACGTTACCTTGGGTTAAAAAATTCAAGGATATAATGAGCAAAATTTTTGAACCATTTAAGCAGGCATGGGACAGGGAAGGAAAGGCTACAATTTCCAGCATGAAGTACGCTCTTAGCAGTGTCTGGGATCTTGTTAAGAGTATTGGGCGAAGTTTTCTGAAAGTGTGGACAAATGGAACCGGGGAGTTAATGCTGACAAATTTGCTTGTTATTTTCCAAAATATATTTAAGATAATCGGTAATATTGCTTCCGGCCTGCAGGATGCCTGGGAGAAGAATAGTACTGGTACAAAAATTATCCAAAGCATATTCAACCTGTTTAATATAATCCTTGGCACTATTCGAAACATATCCGGAGCGACTGTAGAATGGTCCGGAAAACTAAACTTCACGCCTCTCCTTACATCAATCCACGGCCTGTTGCAAGCGCTGGAGCCACTCACGTCAAACATAGGGGCGGGGCTGGAGTGGTTCTGGAATAATGTATTATTACCGATTGCAGGATGGACAATCCAAACTGCGGTGCCTACATTTTTAGACATGTTAGCCGCGGCAATTGGGGCTGTGAATGCTGTCATAGATGCTCTGAAGCCTCTTGGTACTTGGCTGTTTGATAATTTCCTTCAGCCATTAGCCGAATTTACAGGTGGTCTTTTTATTTCTGTCATGAAAACCATAACAGATTTGCTGAAAAAGTTTTCAGACTGGTGCCAGGAACATCAAACCACTATACAGAATATTGCAATTGTTGTAGGATCATTTTTCGCTGCATGGAAAATCGGGGAATTTGTAACTAAAGCAGTAGGCTTGGTTACCACAATTATTAATATTGTAGGCTCCATAAAAAGTGTTGCTGGCGCGCTGAGCTTGGTTACAACGGCTTTAGGCGGCCCAGTTACCATTGCAATTGCAGCGGCAATAGCAATAGGCATCCTACTCTGGAAAAATTGGGACAAAATTTCTACGAAAGCGAAAGAAGTGTGGGATTTTGTTAAGCAGAAATTCAATGAGTTTAGAGAATTTTTATCGGGGATATTCACGAGAGATTGGACAAAAAATTTTGGAGTGATTGGTAAAGTATTCAATGCGTTCTTTAAAAGTATCTCAGATATATGGAACTCAATCAAGCTGATTTTTAAAGGAATAATAGACTTTGTGGCAGGTGTATTTACGGGGGACTGGAAGCGTGCTTGGGAGGGAATAAAAAACATTTTTAAGGGCGTGTTTGACGGTCTATCTGGTATAGTAAAAAGTCCGATTAATGGAATTATCGCCATACTAAATGGACTTATAGGCGGGGTTGCAACAGCAGTAAACGCGGTTGCGAAAATGCTGAACAAATTAAAAGTTACAATACCCAGTTGGGTCCCAGGTATTGGCGGTAAATCTATCGGATTCAACCTCCCCACCTGGTCACCAGGTAAAATACCGTATCTCGCAAAAGGCGGCGTGATTGATCATCCGACCCTTGCAATGATGGGAGAAGACGGGAAAGAGGCAGTGGTGCCGTTAGAACATAACCGGGAATGGATTAAGCGTATCAGTGATGAAATGCGAAACCAGCAAAATACCGGAAATGAAGGGATGTCAGCGGAAGTAATCCAACTATTGGAAAAAATCATATTGCTACTGCAGACGCTTGACATTGTGAAGATAGATGAGGAATCTTTGAGAAAGTACTTTATAAAAACAACAAACAAAAATACACAAGCGACAGGAAAATGTGAGTTGTTAACGTAAAGGAGGGGAAGATATTGATAATTTGTAGGGCTGGTGTTGACCTTCCGGCTCCAGTGTCCATTTCCGTGGAAGATCAGATTATCTGGTCGAAGAATACAGGAAGAGCTGCCAACGCAGAGATGATAGGGGATATAATAGCGGAGAAAAAATCTGTGAAAATAAAGTGGGAATTTTTACAAGAGAGTGAGCTTGTCACCATAAAGAATTATTTAGTGGCAGGTTTTTTCCCATTTACATTCCATGACAATGGTACGGACATTACAATCACAAGCTATCGCGGTACGTTATCAAAAGAGCAGTTAGGACAACTGGGAGATGGGATATTTTGGTATCGGAGCGTTAGTGTCGATATAATTCAAAAATAGGAGGAAAAAATGTTAAAGACAAGCAAAACTATTAACCTGTCAGGAAATAGCATGATTAATGATAAGCCTGTGGTCTATATGCAGGCAAATGTATCTACGGATGGAGGCACAACCAGCCATTCCAGTAGCATACAGGACAAAGCATTATATGAGACAAACAAAACCGAGTGCAGGCAGGATATGGCTGCATTTGATCAGATGGTCTATGAGATAGAAGATTCCATCCATACGGAGGTAGCGCAGTAATGAAAATCAAAAACAGTCAAATAGTCAATTTCATAAATGGGATAATGAATCTTAAAGAAAAAAAACTTCCAATTAAACTGGGGTATGCGATTTCACGTAACATTAAGATCATGGAACCGATAGCGACATCCTATGAGGAGGAAAGACAGAAGATACTTGGAAAATATGCTGAGAAGGATGACTCCGGAAAATTCAGAGTAGATGATGGATCATATATCATTGCGGATATTGTGGCATATGAGCGGGAAATGAATGAACTGTTGGCAATAGAAAATGAGATGCAGCTTCATACGGTTACAATTGATGAAATTGAGAAGTGCGACTTAGAACAGTTCGATTCATTGTCTGTCCAGGACATTACCTTGTTGGATCTGATGATGGAGTAGTATCGGGGGTGAGATAATGTATCAATCCTCAGCGGCGTTTACGGAATTGGTGCAGAAAGATTCCCGGACGTTTAAAAGCAAATTAATTCTCGGCGAAAATGAAATTGAATCAGGCATTAAAAGTATTACATTAAAAGGGGGTTCCAATAGTGGAACCTCTTTTATTATTGGCAGTTGCATCAGTCAGTACATAGAAGTAGAAATGGAAAAGCCATCCATATTCATAGAAAATGAAGAACTTGAATGGCGTATAGGAGCTGATATTTCTGCAACTGTGGAAGAATTTGTTCCGATGGGGTATTTTACTGCAGGG
>OWJI01000295.1_pt1 | contig 39812 bp, 37 predicted proteins | sample 1732541 | NCBI WGS metagenome assembly OWJI01 (sample SAMN05065727, study PRJEB22554) | human gut metagenome | biome: ENVO:2100002; feature: ENVO:00000062; material: ENVO:00002003 | host: Homo sapiens | place: USA
CGAGATCTGCGCATGTCTCGTGGGCTCGGAGATGTGTATAAGAGACAGCAAGTGTACTGTTCTTTATTGGTGTTTTAGCTATAAATATACTTTGTGTTTTAATTACAAGTATTTTAATTAAGTTTGTTTCTTTAGAGGCAATGATAAAAAATAAGACTTTAAATAGCGGCACAAATATTGTAGTTCAGGCTATAAAAATAATTTTTTCGGTAATAATCGCTATCACTATTATTTCATTGCTGAATCAGGGGAACTCATTTAGACAAAGCCAACAAGCTGTTTTAGATTATAAGTATCTGGACGGATATTATACCGCTAATGGTTTTAATTCATCGGAGTATGATTATGCGTTAGCAAACACAGACATATTAGAAAAATATTCTGAACAAACATTAGAGATGTATAATCATAACCATTCACTACTATGTGATTTTAGGACAGACGGTGGTTTGCAGACATCACGCCCCTATTATGAACAACAGCTTGTTATTGCAAATAGAAATTATCTGAATGAATTTTCAAATATCCAGCTCAGTGGAAAACCATTGGGAGAAGATATATTTAGTGAACCAACAGTATTAGTTCCACATAAATATAAGAATGATGAAAATTCTATTAGCGAATATATTAAGCAAGAATATTTCCGATTGATGAATTACAATCAATTTTATGGAATACCGGGAGAAGAAAAAACTATTGATAAATTTAATGTTGTTTATATAGACGATGATTCTACGATAAAAGTCAATACAGAAAATGGTTTTTCGGATATGGCTAATCCTGTTATCATTGTTGATACGGGCAATTTTGCAGGACTTTACTATTTGGATTCTTTAAATACAAGGTGTTTATTTTTTCAAATGGAGTCAAGAGAAGATTTTTCTTCTTTGTTATCAGAATATGATTTAGAGCAATTAGTTACAGCTGGAACATTACTTACACCTTATTTAATGCAACTTGAAAATGTGACATTCGTTCTTAAAACACTCACTATGTTTACGATTGTCTTTATAGTGTCTTTACTGTTTATTTTGTATATTTCAAATTATGTGGACATTTTTGTAAATCGAAAGAGATATGCGGCAAAAGAGATTTTAGGATTCTCTCATTTTAGGACACTGAAAAATCGGTATATTTTTTGGGGAATCGAAATAATTATATCAGGCGTATTAACTGCTATAAATTATTATTTTGCTTGCCTTTTTGCGATTATACTTATTGACTACATATTCTGCGAATTGCTTTATAGAATTTATATCTCAAACGCTTTATATGAGATTGAAAAGGGGGCATAAGTATGTCATTGATTACATTAAAGAACGTCAAAAAAGAATATGGGAAAAATCAGGTTCTATTTGAAAATTTATCTTTAGAAATAGAAAAAGGCGAATTTGTGGGGCTTGTAGGGAAAAGCGGGGCAGGTAAAACGACACTTTTAAATATAATAGGATTGATTACTGATATATCCGAGGGAACAATCACTATTGATAGTCATAAAAATTTGTCCATGAACGGTAAAAATGCTATGATTTTGAGAAGATATACAATAGGCTATCTATTTCAAAATTATGGACTAATAGAAGATGAAAGCGTGTTGTGGAATTTAAAATTAGCTCTTGAATATAAAAAAGTAAAAAAAGAAGAAAAACTGAAACTAATCAATAAGTATTTAAAGCAATTTGAGCTAAGTGACATGCTTAACAAAAAAGTATATCAGTTAAGCGGTGGAGAGCAACAGCGAATTGCAATTATTAAATTGATTTTGCAAGGAAGTCAGATTATATTAGCTGATGAACCAACTTCTGGACTTGATAAAGAGAACGAATTGATAGTGATGAAACTTTTGAAAGAATTAAATGAAAAGGGCATTACTATAATCATGGTCACTCACAACATGAATTTGTGCGATTGTTTTTCCAGAGTTATAAATGTAGAAAACTTTAGATAGTTTGTTAAAGGGAGATACGCGGTTTTATTATACGTGCAATCTCCCTTTATATTTCGTCATATCAAGACTCATATTCAATTATGGTAAATTCGTGGTAAAACACTTATTTTTTCAAGTGATGAACAGCCCTTAAATGCTGTATTTATGCGGATAATCGGATTTTCTATATCAAGTTTAGTTCAATCTTTACAAAGATAAAACATTTTTTCTGTTTTTATAACTATTTTCTTCTCATTTTTATCATTTTCCATGTAAACGTTTGCGCACATGTACTTTAACTGCATCACTTTAGATGTAGTACTCCAGACGATTGGTATTTTCCAGCGAAGTACAGCTTTCTTATTTTTACAACCAGATTTCATCCTTGAAAATAATCTTACGATAAGTCTCAAAATGTAACCACTTATTGAAGAAGTCGCTGGATGGTTTTTCACCTGCTGCAGCCAGCTCGTCTAAGAATGCCTGTGCATCCTGTGCAGATGTAATGGCAACGGCAAAGCCTCTTCCGTTGATAACCGGAACATTGCTGTACTGGTATTCTGCCAGCGGTGCAATCTTTTCTACCTTGCGTCCACGAACCTGTACAAAGATTCTTTCTCTTAAGATGACAATATCGAAGTCATCCGGATACTGATAGCTTTCTCCGCTTACCGGGATTTCATCTCCAATGGTATAGGTCTTCTGAACCGGACGTACCTTGGCAATCGTCATGCTCTCAAGGTTATAATAGAACTCTTCGAAAATGTCTCCATTTCCCTTAAGGCTTCCATATACGAAAGCTGCTTTTAAATCCCTGCTCTCATCTACGGCAGCATCTTCTACTACACCGCAGGCAGAAGTCATATTGGAAATACGGTCAATCAGAATCAGCTCTCCTAACGTCTTATGCTTTTTGAATTCATCAATGACAACCGGCTCCTGCAAATCAAGGTCACAGACTGCAATCTCATTTTTCTTAAGCTGTCCTGCCGGAATAAATTCACCGGTATTTACATCAATCTTGTACTGGATGTTCTTTAAGATACCAGGAATCTGCTTGGTTCCAAGTTTTACCAGATAATCGGTTCCCGGTGTCAGCTCCTCATCATCCATCCAGAGAATGGTTGCAGTGAAGGATTTGCTGATTGGCAGATTATTGCCGGATGCAATGACACAGCCTCTGGATACGTCTACTTCTTTATCAAGCTGCAGTGTAACCGGCTGTCCCATAAAGGCACTCTGGCTGTCTTTATCTCCTACTAAAATGCTCTTGATATGCGCACGCTCATTGCTTGGCAGGGTAACGATTTCGTCTCCGACTTTTACTTCACCGGATTCAATCTGTCCCTGGAATCCACGGAAAGTATGGTCCGGACGGCACACTCTCTGTACCGGCATATAGAAGCCCTCTTCCTGCTTCTTCTCTGTTACATCTACTTTTTCAAGGTATGGAAGCAGTGCCTCTCCCTTGTACCAGCTAATTTTATCGGATTTGGTTGTTACATTATCACCTTCTGTTGCAGAAACCGGAATAATGTAAATGCTCTCTAACTTCAGTTCGTCTGCTAATTCTTTAATCTGTGCTTCGATTTCTTTGAAACGTTCTTCGCTGTAGTCTACCAGATCCATTTTGTTTACTGCAAATACGAAGAATTTAATTCCCATTAATGCACAGATTCTGGCATGTCTTCTGGTCTGCACCAGTACCCCCTGTTTTGCATCAATTAAGATAACTGCAAGGTCTGCAAAGGATGCACCAACTGCCATGTTTCTGGTGTACTCTTCATGACCCGGTGTATCTGCTACGATAAAGCTTCTGTTGTCTGTTGTAAAATAACGGTATGCTACGTCAATGGTAATACCCTGCTCACGCTCTGCCATCAGTCCGTCCAACAGAAGTGAATAGTCAATTGCTCCGCCGCGGCTTCCTACTTTGGAATCTAATTCCAGTGCTTTTTCCTGGTCTGTATACAAAAGCTTTGCATCATAAAGAATGTGTCCAATCAAAGTGGACTTTCCGTCATCCACACTACCGCATGTAATAAATTTTAATAATCCACTCATCTTAGAAATACCCCTCTCTCTTTCTTCTTTCCATACTGCCTGCTGCTTCGTTATCAATGACACGGGTGGTTCTCTCGGAAGATACTGCACTTAAAGTCTCATCGATAATTTCATCCAATGTAGTTGCTGTTGACTCTGTTCCTCCGGTCAAAGGATAGCATCCTAAGGTACGGAAACGTACACTCTTGTACTGGATTTCTTCTCCCGGAAGCAGACGCATACGGTCATCATCCACCATGATAATATTTCCATCACGATATACTACCGGACGTACTGCTGCAAAATATAATGGTACAATGTCAATTTTTTCACGTTTGATATACTGCCAGATATCAGTCTCTGTCCAGTTGGAAATCGGGAATACTCGAATGCTTTCGCCTTTATTGATTTTAGCGTTGTAAAGCTTCCACATTTCCGGTCTCTGGTTCTTCGGGTCCCAGGCATGATTTTCATTACGGAAGGAGAAGATTCTTTCCTTTGCACGGGATTTCTCCTCATCACGTCTGCCGCCGCCAAATGCTGCGGTAAATCCATACTTATTCAATGCCTGTTTCAATGCCTGTGTTTTCATGATATCGGTGTATGCAGAGCCATGGTCAAATGGATTGATTCCTTTCTTTACGCCATCCTCATTGATATACTCTAACATTTCAATGCCAAGCTTCTTTGCTGTCTCATCACGGAAGTGAATCATTTCCTTGAATTTCCATGTGGTATTTACATGCAGGAATGGAAATGGTGGCTTCTCCGGATAAAATGCTTTCATGGCAAGATGCAGCATTACGGAGCTGTCTTTTCCAATGGAGTAAAGCATAACCGGCTTCTCGCACTCTGCGGCTACCTCTCTTATGATGTAAATTGCTTCTGCTTCCAGTTCATCCAAATGTGATAATTCACCCATACTTACCTCTTTCTGCCACCCTGTGGCGATTTATTAATATTGATTTGATTGCTTTCTGTCGATAACGATAGTCTCTACGGTTCCATCCCGTTTTTCTATCTTCCAGTCCAGATACTGATCACGGCTTACTACACTCATCTTACTTCCCATACCGCCCATATCTGCACCCAAGTAAAGTGCTATGGCATCTACCTTACATTCCTTAATACAGGAGCAACAGCCCCAGCAGTCCTTCGGATACAGCATACATGCCTTTCCGTCAGAGTCCATTCCAATCAGTGTTCCCGGACAGACCTGACTGCATCTGCCACATCCCACACATCTGCTTTGATTAATAGCTATGCTCATAGGTCTCACCTCGCTTTACTAATTCCCGGAAGAGCACATGGATTTTACCATTTTCTTTTCTGGTATTCACATATTTTAACCACTCATCGCTCTTATCCGGATAATCTAAGTTTTCTGCAAAACTGTGCCAGCGGGTTTCCTTTCTGGCTCTCAGATGATAAATCAGTGTCTCACAGACCGTCAGCCGGTTCTTAAGCTCATAGACAAACATCAGCTCATGCATATTGGAAGCTCCAAGCTCCTTCGAAAGTTCCTTTAACTTTTCGATTTTCTCTTCTGCCAGATTCAGCTGGTTTTCATTAAACTGATAATGATTGCTGATTCCGCCTGCATAGGTATCCATTACCTTCTGCATGGCTTCTTCTAACTGTTCCGTATCATATAAACCGGACTGATTTGTTAAAATCTTATCATACTCTTTCATCTTTTCTTCAAATCTGTTGTCACAGAATGCTTTTTCTTCTTCCGTCATTTCATAGCTTGCAGCCTTTTCTTTTGCAAGGTCTTCTACCATTGCCTTTGCTGCAATCTCGCCCTCGACCATGGCTCCTGTTACATATTTCTGTGGACAGCCTCCTGCCACATCTCCGGCTGCATACAGTCCGTGAATCGTAGATTCTCTTCTGGTGTCAACCCAGTAACCACTGGCGGTATGTCCACCTACCACATACGGCTCGGTTCCTTCGATTTCCACATTCTGCTCACTTGGGTTCTTTCCCTGCTCAATCCATTTTAAGGTCTGGCTCGGTGCCATGTTAAGATAAGCCTTCTTTAAGGAATCGTCCTGCTCTGCACTGATTCCTTCTGTCCGAAGATAACATGGACCGTGTCCTAATAAATTCTCTTTTACGGTTCCATACACACGCTGTGAAGTGGTAAGTCCGTATTTTGTCTCATATACTTCGCCAAGGGCATTTACCTGCTTTGCTCCCACACCCTGTGCAATGGTTCCGGTCGGTGCGATGGTATCTTTACAACGCAGTGCAATAAAACGCATTTCAAAGGTGGTCATCTCTGCTCCCGACTCAATTCCCATGGCATAACCGGCTCCGGTATTAAATGGCGGATACCACATCTTATGTCTGGAGAATCCCGGATTGTTCGGCCGGTAAAGACCGGATGCTCCACCGGTTGCACAAAGCACTTTCTTTGCCCGGATTTCTACTGCTGTCTCATCTTCAATGGAAAATCCCACTGCGCCATAAATCCTGTTCTCCTTTACCAGATAATCGGTAATTGCCACCCGGTTTAATATGGTAACATTCGGCAGTGCTTCTACTGCAGAAGCAAGTAACGGCTTGATATTCTCACCGTTGATTTTGATATTCCGGTTTCCTCTTGCCACATATTTGCCATTCTCATCCTTTAAAATGACAAGACCAAGCTTCTCCATTTTCTCTGTTACCCGGTTTAAGCCCTCCGACATGGTAAGAAGCAAATCCTCTCTTACGATGCCGTCTGCATCCTTTTTGGCATAATCCACATAATCTTCCGGCTTTCTGCCCTCTACAATATATGCATTAATGGCATTTACTCCGGCTGCAAGACAGCCGCTTCTTTTGATGTTGGCTTTCTCTGCAATGATAACTTTCGCATCGGACTGTTCTGCAATGGTCAGTGCTGCATAACAGCCTGCGGTTCCACCGCCAATAATTAAAATGTCTGTATCCAATATTTTCCTGTTCTTAATTTCCATAGCAACTTAGATGTAGAATACATCATCCTCCTGCATTTCTTTATTTTCACAGAGATACGTCCGCTCTTTATCCAGCACATATAACCGGTAAATCAAAAGGCTTACCTTCTCTCCGATTTCAAGACTTTCTTTTTCCAATGGCCACTCACAGATTATCTCAATGCCGCCTACGTCTACCGTAACATCCAGACGGTTTCCACGGAATACGATATCCTTTACAATGCCATCCTGGGATGCACTCATATAGCGGTCAATTTTGCCAAATTTATGTATCTTTACAAATTCCGGTCGGATGACTGCTTTTGCTGCACCCTCGATTTTATCAAATCCATGCAGTTCTTCGTAATGTTCCACCAGGGAAGAACGTCCGATAAACTGTGCTACAAACGGAGTATCCGGTGTATTATAAATCTCTGCCGGTGTTCCAATCTGTTCGATGGTTCCGTGATTAGTAATGATAATCTCATCTGCCACCTCAACGGCTTCATCCTGGTCATGGGTTACGAAAATGCTGGTGATTCCAAGCTTTGTAACCACACTGCGAAGCCAGAGTCTTAATTCCGAACGAACTTTGGCATCAATTGCTGCAAACGGTTCATCCAGAAGCAGTACCTGTGGTCTTGGTGCCAATGCCCTTGCAAAAGCAACTCTCTGCCGCTGTCCGCCGGACAACTGGTTCGGATACCGCTTCTCCATACCGGAAAGTCCGGTAATCTCCAAAAGCTCCGTTACCCGCTTCTTAATTTCTTTCTTTGGCACCTTCTGAAGCTCCAGTCCAAATGCCACATTGTCATATACCGTCATGTAGCGGAACAATGCGTAGTTCTGAAAAACAAATCCGATGCCTCGTTTGGAAGCCGGTACATCATTGACCCGTTTTCCGTCGATGTAAATGTCTCCGGAATTTGGCATTTCCAGTCCTGCAATCATACGAAGCAGTGTTGTCTTTCCACTGCCGGATGGTCCAAGCAGTGCCACCAGTTTTCCTTTTTCAATGCCAAAGCTGACATGATCAGAAGCTTTAAAACTGCCATATTGTTTGCATATATCTTTCATTTCAACATACATATCAGCGGCTCTCCTTTCTTGTTTTTGCCCGATATTCCAGAATATTTCGAAGGAATAATATAATAACTGCCAGAATAACCAAAAGCGAGGATACTGCAAATGCTGCAGTAACGGACTGCTCTGTACCCGACATATATAATGCATCGATTTCCAGTGGAAGTGTAAAGGTCTCTCCTCTTGTCTTTGACAGAGCATTGACCGCACCGAACTCTCCCAAGGCTCTCGATGTACAAAGGATGACTCCATAGAGCAATGCCCATTTCATCTGTGGAAATGTAATCTTAAAAAAGATTTTCAGTCCGCCGGCTCCCATCAGAGCTGCTGCTTCCTCTTCGTCCTTGCCCTGGGCATTTAAAACCGGAATCACTTCCCTTGATACATAAGGGAATGTTACAAATACCGTTGCTAAAATAACGCCCGGAATTGCAAAAGCGATTCTGATATTCGTTCCAAAGAACTGGTTGATTGCCCGGATAAATGGATAGGTCCAGCCCAGTCTTCCAAATGTCATCAAAAATGCCAGTCCCACGATAACCGGTGAAATGGAAAACGGAATATCAATTAAGGTTGCCAGCACCTGTTTTCCTCGGAAGGAAAACTTGGTTAAAAGCCATGAAACACATAACCCAAAGAATGTGTTAATCACCACCGCTGCCACTGTTGCAATCAGAGTTACCTTTAAAGCACTCTTTACATAATCTGTCCGGATGGACTGCATGTAAAAGGCAAATCCTTCTTTTAAGGAACTTGCAATGATGCAGAGCATCGGAAAAACCAGCATCAGGAACAGGAACAGTACACTGACTGTAATCAGAATATGACGCGTACTTTTTTTTCTTTTTTCCAGTTTTTCAAGCCCGTTCATACTTTTCTCCTTCTATAACTGATTCGTGCGTTGTGCCTGCTTCATCTGAATGATATTTACCGCAAATAAAATAAAGAATGATATGATTAACATAACCAGTGCAATTGCTGTTGCAGAGGCATAATCAATATAATTTAATTTCTGCATAATGACATAGGAAATTACCTGTGTATGCTCCTTGGCACTGTTGCCGGATATGTAGATAACACTTCCATATTCTCCTACCCCTCTGGCAAATGCCAGTCCAAATCCGGTTAAAATTGCCGGTTTCATCTCAGATAAGATTACTTTGAAAAATGTTTTCGAAGGTGTTGCTCCAAGGATATAAGCTGCCTCTTCATACTGTCCGTCTAATTTTTCCAATATGGGCTGAACGGAACGCACGACAAACGGAATTCCCACAAATACCAGTGCAATGACCAGTCCCACATGGGTATATGCTACTTTTATTCCAAGAGCTGCTAACGGCTTTCCAATGATTCCGGTGTCGGAATACATCTTTGATAAAGTAATACCCGCAACTGCAGTAGGCAGTGCAAATGGAAGTTCAATAAATCCATCTAAAATCCGTTTTCCCGGAAAATCATACCGGGTCAGCGTCCAGGCTAATATCACACCAAATACCACATTGATACATGCTGCTAAGAAAGAACATCCGATGCTGGTGGCAAATGCATATAATACATTTGACTTGGTCAGAAGTCCGAAAAATTCTGACGGAGATAACTTTAAGGAATATACCATTACGGATGCCAGTGGAATCAGTACAATCAGTGAAAGCATTGTAACTGTAATTCCAAGCGTTAAATGAAATCCCGGTATGACTCTGATTTTTTTATTTTTACGGAATCGTCTTTTCATACTTGCCTCTTCTTCTAGTAGTTATATATCTCATCGAACCAGGCATCATCATCAAAATAATCTTTGTATGCCTGATCCCAGCCACCAAAATCATCAATGCTCCAAAGTGTCATCGTCAGATCAAAGGTATCTTCATATTCCTTTAAAATTTTCTGATTGGATGGACGGTAACCATTCTCTGCGGCGAGCCGCTGTGCATCATCTTCATATAAATAAGATAAATATGCTTCTGCCACATCTCTTGTTCCATTGAAATCTACATTATCATCTACCACTGCCACACTGGGCTGTGCTAAGATACTGACCGTCGGAGAAATCAGTTCATATTCTCCCGGATAATTCTTAAGTACTGTCATGGCTTCATTTTCCCATGCAATCAGAACATCGCCTTTTCCATTTTCCACAAAGGTGGTTGTGGAACCTCTTGCTCCGGAATCCATCACGGAAACGTTGGCATAAAGTTCTTTTAAAAATTCCTTTTGTTCTGCTTCACTATAATCCTTTTCCCTTGCATAGCTTAATGCTGCCAGAAAGTTCCAGCATGCACCGCCGCTGCTCTTCGGGTCCGGCGTGATTACTTCAACACCCGGTTGAATCAAATCATCCCAGTCTTTGATATTTCTCTCATTTCCCTTTCGTACCAGAAAGACAATGGTTGAAGTATATGGTGCGGATTCATCCGGGAACTGATCCATCCAGCCCTCATTAATCAATCCGGTATCCTCTATCAACGAAATGTCATGTGCCAGTGCCAGTGTCACCACATCCGCATTACAACCTTCCACTACGGAACGTGCCTGCATGCCGGAGCCTCCATGAGACTGGATGACTTCCACTTTTTTCCCGGTTTCTGCTTCATAATGCTGTATGAACATTTTATTATATGCTTCATAAAACTCTCTGGTCGGATCATAGGAAACATTGGTTATGGTAATGACATCACTCTTTTGTCTGCCACATCCACTGAGCAGCAACATCATGACTGCAAGTAAAAGTGCAGTCATGCGGTAACGATATGTAATTTTCTTTCCCTGCTGTTTTCTGCTCTTTTGCATGTCACCCAACATTTCCTTTCTATCTCTTTTCATTATTTTATAATTCGAATAAAGAGGTGGATAAATACCGCTCTCCGCTGTCCGGCATTAAGATAACAATATTTTTATCTTTATTCTCCGGTCTGCCTGCCAGTTCTTCTGCTGCATGTAAGACTGCACCGGACGAGATTCCAATCAGGAGTCCATCCGTCTTTGCCACTTCTCTTGTGGTATCAAATGCCACATCATTATCTACCGGAATAATCTCATCAACCAGTGACAAATCCATAACCTTCGGAATAAATCCTGCGCCGATTCCCTGTATCTTATGTGGTCCCGGTTCTTTTCCGGAAAGAACGGCGGAAGTTGCCGGTTCTACTGCCACAATCTTAATGTCTGCTTTCTTTGCCTTTAAGCCTCTTGCTGTTCCGGTCAGTGTTCCACCGGTTCCTACAGAAGCTACAAAAATATCTATCCTGCCATCCGTATCCCGCCAGATTTCCTCTGCGGTAGTAAGCTCATGGATTTTTGGATTGACCGGATTTTCAAACTGTTGCGGAATAAATGCATTTCCATATTCTTCTTTTAACTGGGCTGCCTTCTCAATTGCACCCCGCATGCCAAGCCGTCCCTGGGTCAGTACCACTTCTGCCCCCAGTGCTGTTACAATCTTTCTTCGCTCAACACTCATGGTATCCGGCATGGTTAAAATCAGATGCAGCTTCTTTGCCGCACATACAAATGCCAGCCCGATTCCGGTATTGCCACTGGTCGGCTCTATAATAACGGTCTTGTCATTAATCAGCCCGTCTTTTATTCCCTGTTCTATCATTGCTTCTGCCACACGGTCTTTTACGCTGCCCAATGGATTAAAATATTCAAGCTTTGCTAAAAGGTGTGCCGGAAGATGCTTTGCTTCTTCGTAATTTTTCAGTTCCAGTATTGGTGTATTACCAACTAATTCTGTCAGAGATTGTGCTATTTTCGCCATTTCCTTTTTTCTCCTTTCCTGTAACTATTTACCATAATACCCTATAATTCATATATGGTCAATAGGAATTGTAAGAAATTTTTTTCAGGACTTCGTTTTTCCGAAAAGTCCTGAATTTTTTTCTTACTCCGGTAAACGGACGGTATCCCCTACCACAATCACTGCCGGCATTGGAATCTGTTTCTCCTGCACTTCTTTTTCGATGGTAAGAAGTGTTCCATAGGCTGTCCGGCTGCTTCCATCAGAAGTTCCATGAATTACTGCTACCGGTGTCTCTGCTGCTGCACCGCCGTTTTGTAATTCTCTTACAATCTCCGCAAGTCTTGTGTATCCCATCAGAAAGACACAGGTTCCATCCATGGCAGCCATTTTGTGAATCTCATCTTTTAATGAATCCTCATCTCCGGCAAAATGCCCGGTCATTACATGAAAGCTCCGGCTGACCTTCCGCTCCGTCACCGGAATTCCGGCAAGTTCCGGCACTGCAATGCAGGAGGAAATGCCGGGAATTACTTCTGTTTCAATGCCTTCCTCCGTCAGTGCGTCTACTTCTTCATTTCCTCTGCCAAAGACAAATGGGTCACCGCCTTTTAACCTTACAACATGCGCACCTTCTTTTGCCTTCTCTATCAGCAGCATATTAATCTCTTCCTGCTTCATGCTGTGTCTGCCACTGCGTTTTCCTACACAGATTTTTTCACAGTTTTCAATGGTAAAATCAAGAAGCCTTGTATCAATTAACGCATCATAAATCAGCACCTGTGCTTTTCTGATTTCCTGCATGCCGCGCAGTGTTATGTATTCATAGGACAGACAACCGGCTCCCACCAGAACCACCTTTCCTGGGGATACTTTCCTGACCGGACAAGCTTCTTTTCCGGATTGTGCCTCCTTATCCGAAAGTGCCTCTTTATCTGCAAATGCTTCTTTTAGGGTTTTGCTTTGATAATTTTCCAGTAAAATTTCGCATTCAGTTTCTGTCAGGGGACGTCCTTTTTCCATACACACATCCGCTAAATCCATCAGAAAAGCAGCTCTCTTTTTGTCATCTTCGATTGCCATTTTTGCAAAAGGACGAATCTTTTCAAGATAATCCAAGATTTCTTCCATCCGCTCCGGGATGTCTGCGCTTAACCGGGCACGGAACGTGGTTGCTACTCTTGGACTTGCTCCTTCGGTAGAAATGCCGATACTGAGCTTTCCTTCCCGAATCAGTGACGGGAACAGGAATCCACATTTTTCCTTATCATCTACAACATTTACCAGAATATTCCTCTCTTCACAAAGCTTTGCAATCCTTGCATTCAATGTTTCATCCGAGGTTGCCGCAATAACAAAATCCATTTTTTCCAGATTTGTAGTTTCAAAATCCCGCTCGGATAAAATAAGTTCCGACGTATCTGCGTTCTTTTTTCTTTTCTCTTTTATTTCTTCGGAAAGTTTCCAGATTCCATCATCAATCTTTGGTGCAACAACCAGAAGCTCTGGTTCATAAGGCAGCAGCTTTCTTACCTTGCGTTCTGCTACAATACCGCCACCGACAATCAGTCCTCTTTTTCCTTTTAGTTCCACAAAAAATGGAAAATATCCCATCCCGTTTCTCCTTTATTGCCTATACTCTGTCACTTAAGTTTCTGCGTCTTAGTTTTCCTGATATAAAATGTCTGCCAGTTCTTTATACGCTTCTCCCCAGCGGGCATTTGGTTTCAGGTTGTAAAGCCGTTTATCCAGTACATAATAGTGATTCTCTTTCACTGCAGTAAGACTGCTCCATACCGGACTGTTAATTAATGTTTCCTGCACATTTTCCAGTGCCGCATCTGTATCGGTTCCCTGTGTAGTCACGAAAATATAATCCGGATCTGCGGTTACGATTGCTTCAAGGCTCAGATTATCCAATAATCCGCTGTCGCTGTCTGCAATATTCACACATCCCAAATCCTTTAACAGCTCACCACCTACGCTGCCTTCACTTCCTTTGGCTTTTACACCACTTGCTGCTGCACGTAAAAATAATACGCTTGGATGGGAATCATCTACCCTTGCCTTGATTTCTTCAATCTGTTTCTGAACCTCAAGTCCGTTTTTCTCATATAAATCTTTTCTTCCGGTAATATCTGTACAAATGTCTAACATCTGAAGATATGCGTCAAAATCAGATACATCAAAATATGCTACTGTAACGCCTGCTTCTGTCAGCATATTTTCCATCTCCACATTAGAAGTAGTATTGGTGCTTGCAATTACAAGATCCGGCTGTGCGGCAAGTAATGCTTCTGTATTTGGCTCCTGAATACTTCCAAGATTTACCACATCATCTCCTAAGTCAAGGTCTAATGACTCCCAGGAGTCATTGGCTGTTGCCACCAGTTCACCACCGGATAATAACCAGACATCTGCAAAGCTTCCAATCATGGCTGCCACACGATCATGGGAAGTTACGGTTACATCTCTTCCCAGTGCATCCGTAAAACTAACCGGATTCTCTTCACTGGCTCCCTCTGTCACTTCATTTCCTGCTTCTGTCACATTTTCTGTACTCTCAATTACCTCTGTCACAGACTGCTGCTCCGTGCTTAAGGTCTCCTTTGTATCCTTATTTCCACATCCTGTCAGTGCTGTAAACATTAATGTTACGCAAAGACCGAGTGCTGTTAATTTTGTTCTTACTCTTCTGTTCATTTTTTCTTTTCATCCTTTTCCTATTTATTTACTATGAATTGTATTGTACTATATTTTTTTGATTTGTCAAGATAGAAACGGTCTTTCCGTTAAAAGAATAATGGCACAGTCTATCCGCTCCAATACAAGCATAAAGCCTGCCGGAGCACTAAGAATTTCGATAGCATCTTTCATCAGTTCCGGCAACCGGCGCATATTCACATCCATGTTCAAATGCGCCTCGCTGGCACTTCCCTGTGCCAGCGTTGCCTGTTGTCGGACGAAATTCCAAGTGCTCCTAGCAGACTTTATAATGTATTGGTGGCGGACAGACCGTGCCACTATTCTACTAAACAAAAAAAGTTATTTACTCCTTCGTTCTCATGCCTGAAGAAGCTTAATAACAAAAAAGAGACCTCCTTCCGTCTTACAGAATTCAGTCTCTTGATTCAATCATAATCAATATTCCGTTTTTTAAATCTATCACCGCTTCGTCCTCTACAATTTCATTGCTGACGCCCAATGTATTATCACTGGTAAATGCTGCATCCTGCAGAGGATATTTCATTCCGGTCAATGTTACTCCGGTTACTTCTGTTGTAAGAGGAAGTAAGGATACATACTTTCCGAACTGCTGACTCTTTTGAAGAACCGCGCGCTCTTTCAACAGACGAATCCGGTTATGGGAATCTATGAGAAAACACGGAATATCTTTTGCCAGCGGCTGCATCAGAAGCTGTATATTACCTAACACATGGTCAAGCCTTGTGCCGGTGCCACCTAATATATGGATTTCGCTGCTGTTTCGTTCCATAGCTTTTCCGATGGCAATTTCAGAATCGGTATAATCCTTCTCCGGCTGATACTGGTGCCACTCAATGCCGCTTTGCCGTCGAAATGCTTCCAATATGGTTTTATCTGCCGAATCATAATCTCCTAATATGACATCCGGTTTTATCTGATTGCGGTAACAGAATTCCATGCCACGGTCTGCTGCTAAGATACAATCCGGTTTTACCCGCTCTATATAACTTAATGCAAATGCATCCTCTATGGTTCCGCCATTGATAATCAATGTTTTCATCTTATTTACCACCATTAATGAGATTTAAGAAACATCTGGTGTTCTCTTCCGCATCTCCGCCAAAAACTGCGCTTCCGGCAACAATAATATTTGCTCCTGCATCCATCAATGTTTCAACATTGGAAAGGTTTACGCCGCCATCTACTTCAATATCAATCTTTAACTGACGCTCCTGCACCATTTTCTTTAACTGACGCACTTTATCGATAGTATAAGGAATCAGCTTCTGTCCGCCAAAGCCCGGATTTACTGTCATGATTAATACCATATCCACTTTTTCTAAAATATGTTCAATGGCAGTTAATGGTGTAGCAGGATTTAATGCTACTCCTGCAATGATGCCACGTTCCTTAATAGCTTCAATGGTCCGGTCTAAATGCTTACAGCTTTCTGTATGCACCGTAATCAAATCAGCTCCGCAGTCTACCAGCTCATCAATATAACGGATTGGCTCATCAATCATCAGATGAACATCAAATATTTTATCGGTGCATTTTCGAATGGAACGGATTACCGGCATTCCAAAGGAAATGCTTGGCACAAAGCTTCCATCCATTACATCGATATGAATGTACTGTGCCCCGGCTTCATCTACCGTCTTAATCTCTTCTCCTAATTTACTAAAATCTGCTGATAAAATAGATGGGGATAAACAATTCATCGTCTGATTCCTTTCTGTATCCAATATTTCTTTCGTATCTTATTTGGCTGTGCCTCATTTTCGATATCCTATTTTCTATCTCTTCTCTTTCGATACTCTAATTATTTAATACTTCTTTCTGTCCTTTAATTCTCCATAAAGCTGGCAGTAATTTTCATAACGCACCGGATGAATCTTTCTTTCTGATAAAGCTTCTTTGACTCCGCAGTCCGGCTCACTGATATGAGAACAACCCTGAAATCTGCAATACGGTTCAAAGGCTGCAAACTCCGGATAACAATCCTGCAATTCTTCCTTCTCCATTTCCGGAAGATAAAGAGAACTAAATCCCGGTGTATCCATAATATAACCGTCGCCCTTAAGCTGAATCAGTTCCGCATGTCTTGTGGTATGACGGCCGCGCTCTATCTTCTTACTGATTTCACCGGTCTCCATACAGGCTTCCGGTGCTAAAAGATTAATAAGTGAAGATTTTCCCACTCCGGAAGGTCCTGCTACCGTTGTAGTCTTTCCTTCTAATATTTCCTGAAGTTCTTTCAGTCCCAGTTCCTTTTTTGCACTGACAAAGAGTATCTTGCAGCCGCTTACTTCATAAATAGCCTCAATCTCCTGTTTTTGTTCTTCGGTAATCAAATCACACTTATTAAAACAAAGAATTACCGGAACATCCTGCCGTCCCATCATTACCAGAAAGCGGTCTAAAAGATTAAAATTCGGATTGGGACTTGCCGCCGCAAAAATCAAAAGAGCCTGATCCACATTGGCAACTGCCGGACGAATCAGTGCATTTTTTCTAGGAAGAATTGCTGCGACATTTCCGGTCTTCTTTTCTTCTGAAATAATATCAATCTCTACATCGTCTCCCACCAGCGGTTTCATCTTCTGCTGGCGGAATATTCCTTTTGCCTTACATTCATAAATTCCGGATTCCACTACGTGAACGTAGTAGAATCCGGAAATTCCTTTGACTATTTTTCCCTGCATGTGCATCCTTATTTTTCAGTAAAGTTTACAGAGGTCGATACCACATTGGTTCCTGTTGTACCATCTTCGTTGGTATATGTCCAGTCAACCTCAAGGGTACCGCTGCTCATATTTTTAATATTATCTACATTCACAGAACCAGGTGTTGTTCCCTCGAAGGTTGTTGTCCAGAGGGTACTTCCATCAGAACCTTTCAGTGTAACGGTTCCGCCGGTATAATTCTTGCCATCCTGCGGTACTGCTAATGTATCACTCTTATAAGAATAGTATGTGGTCTTCTTGCCTAAACTGATGGTCAGGGTAACGGTTGTTCCACGGTCAACAAACTTGCCATTTACCGGATCCTGACTGATAACAAGGCCTTCTGCCACATCATCACTGTAATCGGTTTTGGTTGTAACATTTAAGCCTGCACCGGTTAATTCGTTTTTCGCATCAGATTCTGATTTTCCTCTGACATCCGGTACCTGTACGCTTTCAATACCACGGCTCAAAATCAGGGTAATGGTATCACCCTTCTTCGCATTGGTTCCGATATCCGGTGTAGTCTTGATAACATAATCCTGCTGTACGGTATCGCTGTAATCATAATCCGTGCTTACCTTAAAGCCCATATCCTCTAATTTTTTCTGTGCTTCCGAAGACTTATAACCGGCTACGTCAGGAATCGGAACATCTCCTGCTCCGCTGCTAATACGGACAGTAACGGTATCGCCAGCCTTTACAGATTCACCCTTCTTCACACTCTGCTCGGCAATCTGTCCTTCCTCATAATCATCAGAGGAAATCTCCTCGCCTTCTTCTAACTTGATATCAAGCTTCTTATCTTTGATTTCATTCTGTGCTTCTTCAAAAGTAAGACCACGCAAATCAATCATTTCGATTTTATCTTCGGTGTCTGTTTCGGTTTCTGTTGCAATCTCTGTCTCGGTATCATTTTTCTTGCTGCCGCCAAATCGGAAAATTCCAAGGATATTACCAACCAGGCAAATGACGATTCCTACGATGATAACTGCAGCGACAATTCCCATAATAGTAACTGCTTTTTCCATCTTCGGATTGAGAATTCCATTCTCCTTCTCCTCATCCTCTGTTAATTCATCCTCATCCGGTTCTTCTTCCTCTCCTGCTTCTTCCTCTTCATCATAGGAAACTTTTCCGGAGCCTTCCCGGATCTGCTCTAATTCATCCTGTCCGATGACTCTTGTCTTATCATTGCTGCCAAGTGGAACCATGGTAACAAAATCTTCATTCGGACTAATCAGACATTTCTTTAAATCAATCAACAGTTCACCCATATTCTCATAACGGCGGTCCGGGTTCTTCTGTGTACATTTTAAAATAATCTTCTCTAAGCTGATTGGAAGGTCCGGTGTATACGCAGTTGGTGGAACCATTTCTTCCTGTAAATGCTGGATTGCTACCGCAACCGTAGTATCTCCATCAAAAGGAACTCTTCCGGTTACCATTTCATACATGACAATTCCAAGAGAATAAATATCACTCTTGCCATCTACGAAACCGTTTCTTGCCTGCTCCGGAGAAGAATAATGTACGGAACCCATAACATCAGAATTAATGGTGTTGGAAGTTGCTGCACGGGCAATTCCAAAATCGGTTACCTTTACTTTTCCTTCTGTGGAAATAATAATATTCTGTGGCTTGATATCACGGTGCACAATATTCTTATTGTGTGCAGCCTCAATACCTCTGCCTACCTGAATGGCAATGCTGACTGCTTCTTTGTAAGTCAGTTTGCCTTTCTTCTCAATATATGTCTTTAATGTGATTCCATCCACATACTCCATGACAATATAATGCATGCCGTTTTCGCTTCCGACATCATAGATATTTACGATGTTTGGATGCTCTAATCCTGCTGCTGACTGTGCCTCGGTACGGAACTTTGTCACAAAATTAACATCTTCACTGAATTCCTGCTTTAAAACCTTAATTGCCACAAAACGTCCTAAGACATGATCCTTTGCCTTATAAACATCAGACATTCCGCCTGCGCCTATTTTTCCAATAATTTCATAACGTTCTGCGATAAACATTCCCTCTGTTAACATATCTTCACCTCATCCGAAAATGGTTTTATTACAATTACTGTAATGTTGTCTTTACCGCCATTTTCATTGGCAGTCTTTACCAGTCTTTCTGCTTGTTCTGCAATATCACGCTGACTGAGCATAATATTTCTGATATCTGCATCCTCTACCATGTTGGTTAATCCATCGGTACACATAAGTATTTCATCTTCCGGATCCAGATTAATCTCAAAGAAATCCACATCCACTTCCGAGACTGCTCCGATTGCCCTTGTAATAATGTTTTTATCACGGTGATTCCGGGCTGTTTCTTTGTCCATCTCACCCATCCGCACCATTTCTTCTACCAGCGAATGGTCTTTCGTAATCTGCCTGATTTCCTGATTTACTACATATAGTCTGCTGTCTCCCACATTGGCAACCGTAAGCACGTTGTCATGAATGGTACAAATTACCAGAGTAGTTCCCATTCCCTTCATTTCCTCATGGTTATTCGCTTCCTCTAACAGCATGGTATTTGCCTGCTTTACTGCAGACTCAATAATTGCAGCCGGCTCTGACAATGTCGACTCACGAATCAGCTTCTCCAATGTCTCTACCGTATATCTGGAAGCATAATCTCCCGCTTTATGTCCTCCCATTCCATCTGCAACAATGAAAAGATTTGGCAGATTACCAATCGGCTGCTCAGAGGAAAAGACATAGTCCTGATTGGAGCTGCGCTTTTGTCCGATATCTGTAATTGAAAAAGTCTTCATGATAGTCCACCTACCTTTCTAAAAATTTCTTTCTTAACTGTCCACAGGCACCATCAATATCTCTGCCCATTTCCCTTCTAATAGTAACATTAATTCCGTTTTTTTCAAGTTTATTTTTAAATTTGAGGATTTCCTCATGGTCTGACTGCACATAATCCCGCTCTTTAATGGGATTTACCGGAATCAGATTAATGTGGCAGTTCATACCGGAAACCAGCTTAACCAGCCGCTCTGCATCCTCATCCGTATCATTGACGCCGCCCACCAGACTGTACTCAAAAGTGATTCTTCGTCCTGTCTTGTCAAAATAATATCTGCAGGCATCTAAGACCTCGGAAAGCTCATAACTGTTGGCAACCGGCATCAGCTCTTTCCTCTTTTCCTGTGAGGATGCATGCAGGGAAAGTGCCAGTGTAATCTGAAGCTTCAAATCAGCGAGCTGCTTCATCCGTGGCACCAGTCCACAGGTAGATACCGTAAGATTTCTCTGGCTGATATGAAGTCCATGCTCGTCTGTCAGCAGTTCAATGAATTTTACAATATTATCATAATTATCCATAGGTTCTCCGCTTCCCATGACTACCACATTGGAAATACGTTCTCCGATGCTCTCCTGAATCCGGTATATCTGCTCTAAGATTTCCGATGGTGTCAGATTACGCACCAGTCCGTCCAGTGTTGATGCACAGAACCGGCAACCCATACGGCAGCCCACCTGGGAAGAAACACATACGGAATTGCCATGCTTATATTTCATCAGCACACTTTCTATCATATTCCCATCTGCCAATGCAAATAAGTACTTTCTCGTTCCGTCAATCTTCGAAATCTGTACCAGTTCTTCTTCTAATACTGTAAGGTCTGCTTTCTCTTTTAATGTCTCCCTTAAATTCTTCGAAAGATTTGTCATTTCATCAAAGGAGGTGACATGATGGATGTGCATCCATTCATATATCTGCTTTGCCCGGAATTTCTTCTCTCCCAGAGACAAAAGAAATTCTTCTAATTCTTTTAAATTCAAGGATTTTACATCAACTTTTTCTATCATACATTCTGTTTCCTTAATCTGGCAATGAAAAATCCGTCACTGCCTAATTCATCCGGCAGAATCTGTTCCATGCTTTCTACTTCAAATTCTTTATGATTTGAAGTAAACCATGCAACATTTTCTTCATTCTCTCCCGCATCAATGGTGCAGGTACTGTAAATCATTCTGCCACCCGGCTTCACATACTGATGAACCGTGGATAAAATCTCCCGCTGTAATGCGATCAGTGATTTGATATCTTCCGGCTGCATCCGGTATTTGATATCCGGTTTCTTCCGGAGCACACCCAGTCCGGAACATGGTAAATCGGCAATAACTACATCTGCTTTGCCGATACTGCCTTTATCTGATACACGGGCATCCCACTGCTCGGCTGTCATATTGGTCACCTGATGACGTCTGATATTCTCTTCTATCAAAGAGACTTTATACTCACTGACATCCCTGGTGATGACCCTTCCACTGCCGGAAAGCAGCTGTGCAATATGTATACTCTTTCCACCGGGTGCTCCGCACACATCAATGACAGTATCATTTTCTTTTACCTCTGCCGCCTCAGCCACCTTCATGGAGCTTAAATCCTGCACATAAAAAAGTCCTTCCGCAAATTCCGGAATGCTGCCAAGATAATCCACACCTCTTACATGCAATGCATAAGGAAGTTTTTCATCTATGTTCACTTCCATACCACGATTTTTTAAACGCTTCATCAAGCTTTCTGGTGTAATCTTCGTAAGATTACATCTTATGGTCAGTGGTTCTTCTTTCAAAAATGCTTCTGCTATCTTTTCAATCCGTTCCAGAGAATAATTTTTCTCCCAGAGCGTAATCATCCATTCCGGGATGGAACAGGTTACGGATAAATACTGTTTATAAGCTTTTTTCTTATCCGGGTATGCAATCTTATCAAGATTTCTTCCGATATTCCGAAGCACTCCATTGACAAATCCGGAAAGCTTTCCAAAGCCTTTTTTCTTTGCAAGCTTTACTGCTTCGTTGCAGGAAGCCGATACCGGAACACTGTCCATATATTTCATTTCATAGACGGCACTCCGGATAATACAACGGATTACCGGCTTCATTTTATTCACCTTCACACTGGAAAACTGATTGATAATATAATCAAGTTCCAGCATGCGCTCCAATGTGCCCTCGCTGACTCTGGTAATAAAGCTGCGCTCCTGTTTCTCAAGATACTGATATTTGGTCAGTACATCAGAAATCGCCACATGACTGTATATGCCATCCTTTGTTACCGCCAGCAAAATTGCAAGCACCAGTTCCCGGCTGTTCACCGAATCAGTCATCCCGTCGTCCTCCAAATAATAAAATCAGACGCAGTAACTGAAGAATCGCTGAAGCTGCTCCCGCTACATAAGTTAACGCTGCAGCTCCTAAAACTTTTCTCGTATAGCCCAGTTCCTGTTCTCCTAAGATTCCTGTCTCTCCAAGGATTCTTACTGCTCTTCTCGATGCATTAAATTCTACCGGAAGTGTTACAATCTGAAATAATACTGCCAGTGAAAAGCAGATGATTCCTGCTGTAATCAATGCCTGACCACTACGGCTGCTGATAAATAATCCAATCAGAATCAGCGGCCATGCCAGTGTAGAACCGATATTGGCTACCGGAACAATGGCACCACGAATGGTAAGCGGTGCATAATTCTTCTGATGCTGGATAGCATGTCCACACTCATGGGCTGCTACACCAACCGCTGCAACAGATGTCGAACCATAGACACTGTCTGAAAGACTTAAGGTCTTATTTCTCGGGTCATAATGGTCGGTAAGCTTTCCGGAAATATGGCGGATTTCCACATCATAAATGCCTGCTGCATTTAAGATTCTCTGTGCCGCCTGTGCACCTGTCATTCCGGACATACTGCGGTATTTTGAATATTTTTTAAACGTATTGTTTACATGGGCAGATGCCAGAAGGCAGATTACTGCACCAATAATTACCAAGAAATAAGTCGGGTCCCACCAATAATAATATGGCATATGAATTCCTCCTTTTTATTGCTGTTTTGTTCCAAGCACCGTTCCGTTTTCAATTGTAAATCCACGTAAGAAATCAGCAACCGGCATACGCTTTTTTCCTTCTAACTGCACTTCTTCCAGCGAAAGACGGTCAACGCCTGTCTGTATGACAAGGCTCTGTTTGTCTGCCTTTACCACTGTTCCCGGTGCAGCATCCGTATTGCCCGGATGTACCGTTGCCTTCCAGATTTTCAATGTCTTACCGGAAAGGTAAGTATAGGCACTCGGCCATGGATTCAGTCCACGAATCAGCCTCTCAATCTGCACTGCAGATAAAGACCAGTTAATCTTTCCCAATGACTTCTGAATCATTTTGGTATGCGTTGCAATCTCATTATCCTGTGGTGTATACACTGCTGTACCATCTTCAATGGATTTCATGGTTTCTACACATAATCGTGCCCCAGCATCCTGCAATTTATCAAAAAGGCTGCCACCGGTCTCCTGTGCATCCAGTTCCACAGCCACAGATGCTATCATATCTCCGGTATCCAGGCCTTCATCCATACGCATAATCGTTACGCCGGAAGCCTTCTCTCCATTGATTACTGCCCACTGGATTGGTGCAGCCCCACGGTATTTTGGAAGCAGGGATGCATGGACATTGATACAGCCATATTTTGGCATCTCTAAAATTTCTTTTGGAAGTATCTGTCCAAAGGCTGCTACCACAATGATGTCCGGCTGATATTTTGCCAGATATTCTATGCATTCCAGGCGACGTACCCGCTCCGGCTGATACACTTCAATTCCATAGGCGATTGCAGCTTCCTTTACCGGAGGATACTGCATGCTCTTTCCTCTTCCCTTGGGTTTATCCGGCTGTGTTACCGCAAGCACTACTTCATGGCCTGCTGCCACAATTGCCTCTAATGTACCCACCGCAAAATCCGGTGTTCCCATAAATATTACTTTCATTTCTAGCCCTCCTCATAGACTACGTCATGAAGCTCGCCCTCTACTTTTTCCATATACATATGTCCATCCAGATGGTCTAATTCATGACAGATTGCTCTTGCTAAAAGCTCTGTTCCCTCAATCTCATATTCATCACCATCTTCATTAAATGCACGGGCTTTTACATAATTTGGTCTTGTAACTGTTCCTGCCTTGCCCGGAAGACTTAAGCAGCCTTCATCTCCAGTCTGGGTTCCGGAAGTCTCGATAATCTCAGGATTAATCATAAGAATCGGGCCATCTCCGATATCAATAACTACCATTCTCTTTAAGATTCCAACCTGCGGTGCAGCAAGTCCCACACCATTGGCTTCATACATGGTTTCTAACATATCATCTGCCAGTTCTAAAATCTTTGGTGTTATCTCTTTAATTTCTTTACAGGTCTTTGTCAATACCGGATCTCCTACGGTCCGAATCTGTCTTAATGCCATTTTTGCTTCCTCCTTAAATTCCTTTCTCTAAAAGCCATTTACCGGGTCAAAATCAAATTGCACCGATATATTTTTTACTCCCTGTTTTTCTTCCATAAGCTGTTCTACTTTATCTTTTATCTGAATCAACACACCATAATCCGGGTGTTTGAAATAAAGTACTTTTTTATAAATGTCATTTACCTTGGCTACTGCTGCATCTGCTGGTCCAATCATCTGAAGCTTTTTATCAGCCTGCACTTTTTCCATGGTATCTGCAAGCTCTTTTGCACATGCATAGGCTTCTGCTTCTTCTTTTGATGCACAAAGCACAACCAGCATATGCCATACCGGCGGATAACGCATTGCCTGCCGGTAGAAAATTTCCTCTTCATAGAACTGGTTATAATCCTGATTCTTTGCACAGATGACGCTATAGTGCTCCGGATTATAAGTCTGGATAATGACCTCTCCCGGTTTCTCACCTCGTCCTGCCCTTCCGGCTGCCTGGGTCAGAAGCTGAAAGGTTCTCTCAGCGGCATGATAATCGGATACATAAAGAGATAAGTCTGCCGCCAGCACTCCTACTAATGTTACATTTGGAAAATCATGTCCTTTTACAATCATCTGGGTTCCAATCAGGATATCTGCTTCCTGATTGGCAAATGCGGAGAGGATTTTCTCATAGCTGTCTTTGCTTCTTGTGGTATCAAAATCCATCCGAAGAATCCTTGCCTTAGGAAATTCTTTTTTTACCAGTTCCTCAATTTTCTGGGTTCCGGCTTTAAAACCACTGATATATTTTGAACCACAGTTCGGACATATCTTAACATGATTTTGCTCATAACCACAATAGTGACATATCAGTTTTCCATTATTATGTGCATGCAATGACACATCACAGTGGGGACATTTCATTACATGACCACAGGCACGGCAGGATACAAAGCCTGCCATTCCCCTGCGGTTAATAAATAGCATAACCTGTTCTTTCCGCAATAACCGCTGCTCTATTTTTTTATGAAGGCTTCTGCTTAAAATCGAAAAGTTTCTTGCCTTTAATTCTTCTCTTAAGTCCACAATTTCACATTGCGGCAGTGGCTTTTCCTTCACCCGCTTATCCATGGAAAGGAGTAAATAGTCACCCTTTTTCGCATGATAAAAGCTTTCTATGGAAGGGGTCGCCGAGCCTAAAATCACGGTAGCACCGGACATTCTCGCCCGCTCTATTGCGGTTTCCCTTGCATGATACCTTGGTATCGTCTCACTTTTATAAGTGCCCTCATGCTCTTCATCTATTATAATATATCCAAGATTTGAAAAAGGTGTGAACAAAGCAGAACGAGGGCCAATCATAACATCAATTTCACCTTTTTTTGCCCGCTCAAACTGGTCGGAACGCTCTCCCGGTGACAGTTTCGAATTCATAATGGAAACCCGGTCGCCAAACCTATGGTAAAACCGCATCACCGTCTGATAGGTCAGTGCAATCTCCGGAATTAATACGATGGACTGCTTTCCCCTGCCGGCAGCTTCTGCAATCAGCTCCATGTAGACTTCTGTCTTACCGCTTCCGGTCACTCCGTGAATGAGGCACGGCTTCTTTTCTGTTCTAGCATTTTCTATCACTGCATCCACCACTTTTTGCTGCATTGCATTTAAGGTCAGGGTATAGGCTCCCATCTCCTGTGTACGGACAGGGTTACGGTAAGTCCGCACTTCTTCTACCGTTATAACGCCCTGCTGCATCATTGCTTTGATGACATCTGCCGTAATATGAAGCTTTTTGGTTATTACATCATAACTTAAGACAGTTTCTTCTAACAGTGCTTCTAACAGTCTTGCCCGGGCAGTTCTGTGCTTTCTTTTCAATTCTTCCAAAAGGCTTGCCGCCTCGTTAAAAGGAAGTACAAGACGCACCAGACGGCTCTTTTTTTCCTTTGCTTTCTCTTTAATCGGAATCACTGTCTTTAATGCCTGGTTCATGGTTCCGCCATAATTTTTACGCATCCATGCTGCCAAGGCAATGAACTGTGATTCGATTTGCATGGCATTGTTATCAACAGCTTTAATGTCCTTTAATTTTGCCGTGTCAAATTCTGCTTTATCTGTCAGTTCTATCACGTAGCCCTTTATCGTCCGGTTTCCAAAGGGAACAATGACCTGCATTCCTTCCGTTATCTCATCCTTCATTTCCGGTGGAATCCGATACTGAAAAGTTTTATCTAATTTTTCATGAGAAATATCAATTATGATATTGGCATATTTTGCCATAGATTCACCTCATATACTGTTCTCTATCATTTCCCGTTCGTTCATCGGATAAAAATGTCCTTCTATCTCCTGATACTCTTCATGACCTTTTCCTGCCACTACAATCAAATCGCCCTCCTGTGCCTGGGAAATAGCATAAGAAATGGCTTCTCTTCTATCCGGGATAATTTTATACTTTCCTTTCGTTCTCTTCATTCCCTGTTCGATGTCAGAAAGGATTGCCTCCGGCTTTTCATATCTTGGATTATCCGATGTCAATATCGTGACATCCGAAAGTCTTCCGGCTGTCTCCCCCATCTGAAACCTCCGCAGCGGAGAACGGTTTCCACCGCAGCCAAACAATAATACCAGACGCTTGGGCTGATACTGCCGCAATGTCTTTATCAGGGATTCCAGACTTGCCGCATTATGGGCATAATCAATGACTACATCAAATTTATCTGAAATTCTTACTTCTTCAATTCTTCCTTTTACTGAAACATTTCTTAAGGTTTTCCTTATCGTCTCCGGGGAAATTCCAAGGAGATGTGCTGCTTCCATGGCAGCAAGGGAATTATATACATTGGCAGTTCCGGGCATTTTTAATACGATTTCATCCTTTATCCACCCGGTTGTCTGATATGTGACATTTAATCCACGACTGCTTCTTTCATATATGATATGCTCCGCTTTTACATCGCAGGGTTGTTCGATTCCATAAGTATAAACCGGAGCCTCAAGATTCACTGTCATAAAACCATGATATTTATCATCTGCATTGATACAAATCATCCGGCTACGCTCAAAAAGCCGTTTTTTACAGCAGGCATACTCCCGAAAACTCCGATGCTCCCCCGGTCCAATATGGTCCATGGACAGATTAGTATAAATTCCAATGGCAAAGGTGATTCCTTCCACCCGGTAATGCTTCAGTCCCTGGGAGGATACTTCCATCACACAACAACTGCATCCGGCATCCGCCATTTCCCGCAGTTCCTTCTGTAATACCATGGCATCCGGTGTCGTATTGCTGCCTGGCTTTTTTAATCCATCGCTTCTTCGTATGCCAAGAGTTCCGATCAGTCCGCATTTTACCCCGGCTTCCTTTAACATCTGATACAGCATACAGGCAGTCGTGGTCTTTCCTTTTGTTCCGGTAATTCCTATCATCTGCATGGCTTCTGCCGGTGCACCATAATAATTTCTGGCTATCCATGCCATGGCTTCACTGGTATTGCGTACCCGGATGACTGTCACATCACCTTCCACCCAGACATGCTTTGATACTACACACACTGCTGCTCCTTTACGAATTGCCTGAGCAAGATAATCATGCCCGTCTTCCCTGCTTCCCGCAAGGCAGATAAACATGCTTCCTCTGACCACCTGTCTGGAATCATGGCAGATATGTGTCACCTTACAATCCATCGTTCCCCGTGTACAAATATATGTAACCTGCTTTAGTAAATCCTTAAGATATGCCATAGACGTATCCTTAAAAATACACTTTTATCATTATATGCTACCGGGTGGGTTTTTACAAGTTTTCCACTTTTTATTTATGAAAGATTTCATAATTTCTTACAGATATTTTATGAAATTACGAAACAGGGTGATGCTGCAAATGTATTTATTGTGTAACCGAAATAACCGGATGTTCACGAAATCCGAATGTAACATAATGACCTGCAAGAAGCACTAAGAATTCTGATATTGTTATGATTTGTTCCGGCAACCAGCGCAAATTCACATCCATGTTCATATGCGCTTCGCTGCCACATCCATGTGTCAGCGTTGCCTGTTTTTATACAGAATTCCAAGTGCTTCTAACAGGTCTTATCATGCATTCGTCCTTTCGTGAACACCCAGTTATTTCACACACAAAAATTACCAGTCACATTCCATCCCTGTTTCATAATTTCATAGTATTTTTCTAAATTCAAAGGAGATACTTTTCTTATGATGAAGAATAATTTTATGATATGCGGACTCACGGGCTGGTGCATGGAAATTATCTTCACCTCCCTTGATTCTATCCGCAATAACAATTTTAAACTGACGGGGCATACTTCTATCTGGATGTTCCCGATTTATGGCATGGCGGCGGTTATTCCGCCGGTTTATAAGCACATTCATAAGCTGCCTGCCATCTTCCGGGGTTCCATTTACTCTGCCGGTATCTTTGTCTGTGAGTATCTGACCGGAACCTTCTTAAAGAAAAAGGGCATCTGTCCATGGGATTACAGCAATGCCAAAACCAATATCAACGGTGTCATCCGCTTAGACTATGCGCCTCTCTGGATGATGGCAGGTCTCCTATTTGAACGTGTTACCACTGTTCCCCGGAGAAAATCTTAAATCCCCTTTCCTGCATAAAACAGCATCGCACGGAACTTCTTTATTAAGTCCGTGCGATGCCTGAATCCTGCAATGTCCTGTTACGCTTATGAGTCTAAATCATCAATATCTGCGCCAGCTCCAATATCTAACGTATTTAAAGTACGGCGTTTCATTCTTGCAATTTCGGATGCTTTTAAGATGTAATTTTTTACTTCCCTGGAATGTTTGATATGTGTCAGCCGAAGCTCCGGTGTAGTAACATCTCCGGTATAACAGATTACAGTTCCAAGTCCGAACATCCGCTCCAGCAAAGTTGCCGTTAATTTTACATCCTGTACCTTATACATATAGCAGTCATTCTCTTCAATTTTGAATAAGCCTGCATCTACAGTAATTACACTTGGTTTGATGTTATATTTGGTAAAGGTCCATGGCAGACCGAAAAAGAGTATTCTCTTGCGTTCTGTGTACTGGGCATCCTCATCAAAGTCCATCTGCATATCGTTTCTTTCCTCAATCATTTTTGCTCTCCTTCTCTTTGCATCACCTTATGATACCCTACTTTATCATATACTGAAAAATTTTTCAAATTTCAGAATATTGCGTCTTTATATTTTGTCTTGAATTTTATATTTTATTATTATATGATAGTAAAAATGCCTAGATGACATTACTAAAAACATCATACAGGAGGAATCTTATGCGACACTTAATGAGTCCCCTCGATTTATCCGTAGAGGAGCTGGATCAACTGCTGGATTTAGCAGGTGATATTGAAAAAAATCCACAAAAATATGCACATGCCTGTGATGGCATGAAACTTGCAACCTGTTTCTATGAACCAAGTACCCGTACCCGTCTTAGTTTTGAAGCTGCCATGTTAAACCTTGGTGGTTCTGTTCTTGGTTTTGCCAGTGCAGACAGTTCATCCGCAGCAAAAGGCGAAAGTGTTTCCGATACTATCCGAATCATTTCCTGTTACGCAGATATATGTGCCATGCGTCATCCAAAGGAAGGTGCACCTCTCGTAGCTTCCCAGAAATCTTCTATTCCAGTAATCAACGCCGGTGATGGCGGTCATCAACATCCAACCCAGACATTAACTGATTTATTAACCATCCGTTCTTTAAAAGGGAAATTAGACAATATGACAATCGGTTTATGCGGTGATTTAAAATTCGGCCGGACCGTGCACTCTCTGATTAATGCACTGATTCGTTATCCCGGAATCCGCTTCGTTCTTATTTCTCCGGAAGAACTTAAAATTCCGGACTATATCCGCGAAGACGTTCTGGTAAAAAATAATATTCCGTTTGAAGAAGTAACAAGACTGGATGATGCAATGCCAAAACTTGATATTCTTTATATGACCAGAGTGCAGAAGGAACGTTTCTTCAATGAAGAAGATTATGTCCGTCTGAAAAACTATTACATATTAGACAAGAAAAAAATGAAACTTGCCAAGGACGATATGTATGTTCTTCATCCACTTCCTCGTGTCAATGAAATATCCGTAGAAGTAGATGATGACCCAAGAGCTGCTTATTTCCGTCAGGCACAATACGGTGTCTATGTGCGAATGGCTCTGATTCTTACACTATTAAAATGGAGGTAATCAATATGTTAAATATCAGTGGAATTCATGAAGGTTTCGTTCTCGACCATATCAAAGCCGGTATGAGCCTTTCTATCTATCATAATTTAAAGCTGGACAAGTTAGACTGTACCGTTGCTATTATCAAAAATGCCAAAAGCAATAAAATGGGAAAAAAGGACATCATCAAAGTAGAATGCCCGATTGATGCCTTAGACTTAGATATTTTAGGTTTTATCGACCACAATATTACCGTAAATATTATCAAAGGCGATAAAATCGTTGAGAAAAAAGAACTGCACCTTCCAAAGCAGGTAAAAAATGTAATCCGTTGCAAGAACCCACGCTGCATCACTTCCATCGAACAGGAATTAGACCAGATTTTCCTGCTCACAGATGAAAAAGAAGAAACCTATCGCTGCAAATACTGCGAAGAAATGTATACCGACTACGGTTTTCGTGCATGAGTAAAATTGTTAAAAAGTGCACAGGAACGAATTCCTGTGCACTTTTTATGAAACTATATAACTGCTTTTCTTTTCCCCTAGAAAAAAACTTACAGTTTTATCTTTTTATCTTGTCAATTGTCCACAGATTTTCTCTACATCATAGTCTGGTGCCATATCTCTTGCCAGTTCATATATATTTTGAATTTTTTCCGGAGTTTCTTCTAGCATATCCGCAATTTCTTCTACAGATTTTCCTTTTTTCATTTTCTTTATTACAAGTGAAACTAAACTCTGCTCTATTCCATGCTCGACTCCTGCCTCAAATTCTGCTTTCCTTAATTTCTTTTCCTCTTCCTCTTTGTCATATTCAAATATACTCATAGCAATTACCTCCGCCTGATTTTTCCTAAGGAAATCTGCCAGAATATTTTCATGGATGCATTCTGCAACTGCTTTTTGTACAGCAGCATCTACTGGCATCTGTTCCGTAAAAACACGCACTTTTGCGACATAAATGGAATATTCCCTCAATATCTGGCACTGGGACATTAACTCCGTGTTGTGCCCCACATTCACATTAAATGTGGTAACAACAAGCTCCAAAGATGGATTGTCTGTTGCATGATAAAACGCATCTGACAGCCGTCTGGTACAACAATCCTCTATCGGCATGCTTCCGTTATAAAATACAATAAAATGGGGATTGGGAATTTTCTGTAATGCAGAAGAATATAGGGATTTCTTATCTACAAGCCTCTGGTATTCTGCTGCAATATAAAATAAATCCCGAAGCGGAATGTTCGGATTTATTGTGGATTGATGTTCATATAGATAAAGATTCATATCCAGAATAAAAGCCAGGTCATTCTTCATTCCCATATAAATAGCATTTTCTAAAGTTACAATTTCCAGTGCATCTGCATCCGTATAATTACTGCTATTAACCGCATTATAAAGTGACAGCAAAGCTTCCTTTTCCGAAAATAGCATGCGAAAAATAGTGTCCTTGAATTTACGGTTTGCTACCGGTGTGTTTTCATTTGTTTCTCTTGTCATAGGCAAGTCCTCCTTGTATGTGGCAGGAGAACCATTGCTACAAAATCCACTGCTGTACCTCTCCTGCTTTTTTGATTAATTGGTGAATAAAAGCATAGATAGATACAGAAATGTCATGTTCAAAATGAAACAAGATTTGAATAATAGAATTTGCTATTTCGATTGTATTAATGTATGCTTTTTTGTATTTTAACATATGTCGCACAATGGGACAAGATGGAAAAGTGCACAGGAACGAATTCCTGTGCATAATTATTAGCATATAGATAAAAAGGAAGCAACAGATTACTCTGCTGCTTCCTTTTATGTCATCGATATTATTACATAATATCAACGATTACTTTTTTGTTTTCTTTTGAGGCTGCTGCTTTCACAACAGAACGGATTGCCTTTGCAATGCGTCCCTGTTTTCCGATTACCTTACCCATGTCGGACTGAGCTACGCGCAGTTCCAATACGATGGCTTTCTCGTTCTCTGTCTCTGTGACATTGACCTCATCCGGGTAATCTACAAGTGATTTTGCAATTACTTCTACTAATTCCTTCATAGGTACACCTCACTATTTTACGATACCGGTTGCTTTGAAGATACGGTTTACGGTTTCTGTTGGCTGTGCGCCGTTTGCTAACCATTTCTTAGCCAGTTCTTCATTTACATGGTACTCACTAGGATCCTTAGTTGGGTCATAAGTTCCAATCTCTTCGATGCATTTTCCATCTCTTGGGGAACGGGAATCTGCAACTACGATTCTATAGAAAGGAGCCTTTTTCTGTCCTAATCTTCTTAATCTGATCTTTACTGCCATTACTGTTTCACCTCCTTGAATTATGCTATCCTAAGCAAATGCTTATATGTTAAAAAGGAAACTTGAATTTTCCCATTTTACCACCGCGTCCACGTCCGCCCATAAGTCCGGGCATCTGTTTCATCATTTTCTTCGCCTGTTCAAACTGTTTTACCAGACGGTTTACTTCACTAATATCTACCCCTGCACCTTTTGCAATCCGGTGCTTACGGCTCGGATTCAAAAGTGAAGGATTACTTCTTTCCTTCTTTGTCATGGAATAGATGATGGCTGTTGTACGTGCCATATTTTTCTCAGCTTCACCTTCATCAATATCCGGCATCTTTCCGCCGCCCAGTCCCGGCAGCATTCCAAGAATATTGCCAAGACCGCCCATTTTCTTCATCTGTTCCATGGAAAGCAGATAATCATCAAAGGTAAAATCCGCTTTCTTCAGACGCTGCTGCATGTCTTTGGCTTTCTCTTCATCTATATCAATCTCGCTCTGTGCTTTTTCAATGAGTGTAAGCACATCGCCCATGCCAAGAATTCTGCTTGCCATACGATCCGGATAGAACTGTTCCAAATCGGAAAGTTTCTCACCCATACCAACATAAAGGATTGGCTTTCCGGTTACCGCACGGATAGATAATGCTGCTCCACCCCGGGTATCACCGTCTAACTTTGTCAGCACGACTCCGTCAATTCCAATCTTCTCATCGAACGTTCCTGCCACATTTACGGCATCCTGTCCGGTCATGGCATCTACAACCAAAATGGTCTGTGCCACATCGACATTTTCTTTTATCTCAATCAACTCATCCATCATATCTTCATCTACATGAAGACGTCCGGCGGTATCTAAGATTACAACCTGATTGCCATTCTTTGCTGCATGCTCAACTGCCGCTTTCGCAATATTTACCGGCTTATTCTTATCGCCCATGGAGAATACTTCAACTTCCTGCTTCTCTCCATTGATTTTCAACTGCTCAATAGCAGCCGGGCGATACACATCACAGGCTACCAGCAGTGGTTTCTTGCCCTTCTGCTTTAACTTACCTGCAATCTTAGCGGTTGTGGTGGTTTTACCAGCTCCCTGAAGACCTACCATCATAATAACGGTAATCTGCTGTCCCGGACGAAGTGCTATCTCCGTTGTCTCGGAACCCATGAGCTTAACCATCTCTTCATTTACAATTTTAATTACCATCTGTCCAGGATTCAATCCGTTCATTACATCGGAACCAATTGCACGCTCCTGCACCGCTTTGGTAAACTGTTTTACTACCTTAAAGTTAACATCTGCTTCAAGCAGAGCCATCTTTACTTCTTTCAGTGCTGCCTTCACATCATCTTCCGTAAGCCTTCCCTTACTGCGAAGATTCTTAAATACATTTTGAAGTTTCTGTGAAAGACTGTCAAATGCCATATTACAGCTCCTCCAATATTTCTCCCGAAATTCTCTCTATTTCATCAATTACTGTATCCTTGCGTCCTGCCCGGAAGCTTTCCGCTAATTTGTTAATCTCTTCTACCTTCTGCTTCGTCTCTAAGAATTTCTTTACCAGATGAAGCTTCTCTTCATAGCCTTCCAGCATCTTATTGCACCGCTTAATCAGATCATGTACACCCTGGCGGCTGATGCCCTCGCAGGAAGCTATCTCGCCTAAAGATAAATCATTGAACACGAAATCTTCGTAGATTCTTCTCTGATGTTCATTGAGCAGCTCTCCATAAAAATCATATAAATAAGCCTGTTCTACTTTTTCTTCCATGTTCTCACTCCTTGCGACCTTAGCTATCATACTATAAAGGAAGCAGGGTGTCAAGTATTTTTTCTTGACACCCTGCTTTTTCTTCTATTACACTCGCTTTTCATTTTTCCGAATATTTGTTATACGCTCCTTTTTACAATTCATCAAGAAATTTCAGAGTTGCAAAGTCTGCCACCGGCAGCTTCTTACAGATACTTTACAATAGAACAAAGAATGTGCCTTAGTGCATCCTCGCGGAACGTTTTTTACTTTACAGGAAAGCAATTTCCTGCAAAGTAAAAAAAAAAACCTTGATATCATCAAGGCTTTTTTCATGCAGGAGATGGGACTTGAACCCACACGATATTGCTACCACAGGCACCTGAAGCCTGCGCGTCTGCCAATTCCGCCACTCCTGCGAACAAATGATATTTTACCGTTTCAACGGTAATAAGTCAACCCCTATTTTTAATTTTTTCCCTTTTTTTGAAAAAATATATAAAATTGACAAAAATCGAAAAAAGTTAAAAATAGGCATTGACAATTGTCCCGGAATTTGTTACTATTTACAAGTCGTCATGAGACGTAAGTTCATACGGTATGCGGAAGTGTCGGAACTGGCAGACGAGCAAGACTAAGGATCTTGTAAGCATTGCGCTTGTGTGGGTTCAAGTCCCATCTTCCGCATTCAATGAAAAGATGAGGAAACCTTTATTATAGAGGTTTCCTTATTTTTTGTTATTATAATGTCTGAACACTGTTGAACACGTTATTCATCTTGCTACCGATAGCTGTTTCGTAGGCACTGGAACGATTGTCCATAGTATCAGTGACATACATATAATGTTTGGCAGTTGTAGAAAAATCTTTATGTCCAGCAAACATTCTGATTTCTTCATCTGTAAGAACTTTAGATGCTCCCATGTTAGAAATGCAAGTTTTGCGAATGCTATGATTTCCCTTTTGTGGTGTTTTTAACATACGATTTAATCTTCGCAGTACATTATTGATTGCATCATTGTTCATTCTAGTTCCATCTTTCGTAAGCATCAAATATTCAGATTTAAAACCACGCATTTGGTTTGCTTGAACAATCATTGAAAAGAATACTTTTGCTTCTTTTATCAAATAAAGTTCTCTATCCGAATTTATACTTTTTAGATATGGAGAAATTTCATATCCATTTCTTCTGATTTTCCCATTCGACAGTTTTTCATATACTTTAATTTCTTGTCTTTGAATATGTACTGTATCTTCTTCAAAATCAGAAACCTTTAAAGCTACAACTTCTCCGACTCGTAAAGCTAATGCGAAGTTTAAGCACACTGCTAAGTAAGCTGTATTTTTTGTTTTATAGTATTGCTTTATTGCTAATTCTATAAGTCGTGTTTCTTCGTCATTGACAAATACTTGTTCAGTTACAGCTTTTGTAGGGTTAACAGAAAATTTTTTTCGTGATATATTACGAATTAAACGTGATATATTTTGGGTACAAATTTTCTTTTCAATAGCATAATCAAAAAGAATATTCAACAATGACTTCATTTCTTTAAACTGACGTGCAGTCAAATTATATTGTGTAATTTTATTAAGATACCAAGTTTTTAAAGTTGGCACATCAATTTTTAAAATTTCATTTTTTATGAATGCATCATTCTTATAAAACTTATTCCATACCCAATCTAATTTATTGGCATTAGCTAAAGAGGTATCAGTTGACTTGTATTCAAGAAAATCTGGATATAGATTTTCGATAGTATATACTGGTGCTTTTTGTTCAAGCTTTTTATAGAATTGAATTATTTTATTTTCAAGGTTCTCTTTTGATACACTTGTTATAGGTTTTCGTTTTCCATCCTTTTCGGTAGATGGAAGATATGTTCTATAACGATTATCTGCTTTTGAAAAATAAATTTCATAAGGATGTTGTTCTAAATAATATTTTTTATTCATAATTTCTATATCATTCAGTGCAACTTCTATCCCTTTAATACTAACCATATTAGAATAGAGAGTCAATGCTTCGTCATATGAAATTTCTTTGATTTTTGATAATAAGTCAATATATTGTTTTATTTCCATAATGTTATATATAACATTACGTCAGTGAGTTACTTTAATTTTTGAGATACTTGTTATAAGACGGATTTGTTACTGCTCCTTATTTTTTATATTCGATATAGTTGATTTTGTTGACAGGTAATCCATCATCATTGGTTATGTAGTATTCCCCATCACAAATCATATTCTCCATTTGACAAAAAATAATTTCTTCTAAATCTAATGCTTCTGAAATCTTTTTTACAGATGGTTTTAATAAATTGTTACTTGTAAAGAAAAATCTTTGACCTCTTATATCTTCTTTATTTTCAATTCTAGAAACAATTTCTTTAATACAATATTTCGTTGTGTAAAGAATAGCATTATGTCGTTTTGCATCAGAAGATAAACTGTCAATCCATACATAACCATTTCCCCAAAGTTTTTCAAGTTTCTTATGTTCTATAAAACCTATATTCATTAAACAATGAAAATGAAATACACCACCATTAGTAATGCCAAGATTTTCACTGCGTTGCTTTTGATATTCCCAAACACAAATATATTTTAAAGGTTTGTCACACAAGTGGCGCAATCTTTTTAAAAATAATTGCCATTCAGCAAGTGCTATACTATATGAGGTTACAGGTTTTTCAAATGTTAACGTGATGACTACATTCAAGTCATCATTCATCATTGCAATTTCTATGAGATTTCTAACTGCTTTTTTATAATATCGTATTCTTCGTTGGTCAGACAATTTTTGTTTATCAGTATCCATATCTTGATATTTTTGTCGTTCTATATCAGTATTAATGGATTCACCAATTATTATCGGATTATCATAAACAATAACCTTTTCTTTATATCCGTAATTTACTATTTTTGTTTTGTAAGTGCCCATAAAATAAATACCTTGTCAAAATTAAGCCTTATCATAAATTGAATGGTGTTTTGCTCCAATGGGGCTTCCACTCCTGACGTCGCTTTAGCCCCATTTTCACAAAACACTAAATACAAATCTTAGGAATTATATCAACATAGTCATTGTAGACGTTAATTTCGAATGGAATTTCATTGGGTTTACACATCCATTTTTTTGCAATGTTGCGCCGCAATTTTATGCGATAGCTACGTTTTTCTAAATCGTCATATACACCTTGAATATGTAAATATGCAAAACCTTTATAAGTGTAGTTTGTGCTAGCTATTGAAATTTCTTCAAGTGTGATACCAGTTGTATGAAAAAAACTGATGTTCGGTTGCTACAACAGCTTCACCTATAATTTGATAATAGTGATTTGCTTGAAATTCTTGCTGTTGTTGAAAATAATTCTGCATTCGAGTTTTGTAATCATCGCAACTTAAAATTACAAAAATCCAATTCCAATGATGATAGTTAAAAAATTATACATAATTTAGTCTCCTTTCCTAGATGTTGTGGGGCTAGCAAAGTGTGACACATTTTTGACGCATGTCAAGGGTATATAAACGCGCTGCGCGCGCCCTTGACATGTTTTCAAAAATGTGAAATATGGTAATCAAGCCCCACAAAAGCATTAAGCATCAAGCTTAACGGCGTAATCTTCAGCTCTGAAGTAAACATTATTCCTTGAATCAATAAAAGAAATTTGGAGATTTTTAAATGTTACCACGTAATCTGTTTCAGAAAGTTGATTTTCAGTAATTTTTAATGGTGCATTTGGAATTTTAACTGAAAATCTGCATCGGGCAAGCGCATCGTATCCCTTCTGTACTTCTGCTTCAATTCGGATAAACGATGATGTTTCTCCAGTTTCTTTATCAACGGAAGTTTCTGAACTGATTGAAATCAAATCATTTGGGACATCAGAAAGAGTCGTTTCGACGTAATTTTTCATTGCGGAATATATAGTTTTTTTCAATATTATCACCTCACAAATGATATAAAAAATGTTTATTAATTTCTCTAACAAGCTTGCTATGCTAATATTATATGGTACTAAAATTGAGTAGTCTATTAGCAAAAGAAAACGAAAATTTTAAGTTGGAAATCAAATAGTCGAGTTGGTTCTCGAAATAATAGAGTGCAATAATTTTTTTTTAATGAATATAGAAATCATCATTTTATTAAAAATCGTTAATGCTGTGAATTGTCTTTGTGCAATTTGCACAAAGCAAACTTACGATAATGTATCAGTTTGAAATTCATCTAGCAAATAGAACATCATTAGTGTATACTTGCTCTATAAATTGTTATTTGTAGAGAGAAGATGATTGTTAAATGAGAATTGCTGCGTATCAATTTGCTGTATCTGGAAATATTAGTGAGAATTATAAAGAAATAGAAAAAGCAATATATATCGCAAAAACTGAAAAGGTTCAGTTGCTTATATTTCCAGAATGTTCATTAACAGGATATCCTCCGAGAAATATATCTAATGCGTCATGTGTTGATTTTAATCTTGTTCAGATAATGTGTGATAAACTTCAATCAATAGCTAACAAAAATGACATTTCATTTATTATTGGAACTATATTTAAAGAAAAAGAAATATACAATAGAGCAATGTTGTTTCAGCCTAATAGTCAAATTGAGTTCTATGATAAGCGTGCCTTGTGGGGATGGGATAAGGATAATTTCACAAAAGGCAGTAATAATGGAATATTTGAAATGGAAGGGATAAAATTTGGAATAAGAATTTGTTTTGAAATCAGATTTCCTGAATTCTTTCGAGAACTATACAAAAGAAATACAGATATAAATCTAGTTCTATTTTATGATGTAGCAGATATAGATGATAACGAAAGATATAACATGATTAAAGGACACTTACAAACTCGAGCAGTTGAAAATGTTACTACCACTATTTCTGTAAATGCTATTTCACCATTTCAAACGGCTCCGACAATGGTCCTTGGAAAATCGGGGCAGTGTATAAAAGAATGTGTTAGAAATAAACCTGAACTTTTGATTTATGATTTTGAAAAGACAGAGAATGATTTCGGCGAAAATGGAAGGATATCAATATCTGATATGTTGATTGAATAGAGTGCAATTAATATTTCAAGACAATGAATTGGTTAACTTCCAGTTTTGATTTGACTTAATTCATAACATTTATTAACTGTTATATCTTATCC
>OWJI01000298.1_pt1 | contig 39730 bp, 33 predicted proteins | sample 1732541 | NCBI WGS metagenome assembly OWJI01 (sample SAMN05065727, study PRJEB22554) | human gut metagenome | biome: ENVO:2100002; feature: ENVO:00000062; material: ENVO:00002003 | host: Homo sapiens | place: USA
TGGCATGTTAGACCTTACCTACCTTATCATTCCGACTTATCGCTTTGTTTAATTCTATCGTGTGGCTTTAATATATGCAATAACATTCCAGGCAGACATTACTGCCGGGAATGAAACTGTCTTATGACTACCCGCCTTTGCTGCGCGGGCCGCTTTTTGTTATGTGTCAGATCCCGGTGCCTGCGGCTGCGGTTCTGCTGCCGTTTCCTGCTGGCGGGGCTTGATCTCTGCCAGCGCCTGACGGAGCGCTTCGTTCTGCGTACGCAGCTCTTCAAGCTCAGCACGCATGGGTTCGAGCTGCTTCTTAACCTTACGGTCTGCAATGGCCTGATGGAGCTTGTAGTGGCTGTACACATTCAGCGCTGTGAGCGCGACGAACGCGCCGCCCGCGATCAGACCGATCTTTTTCATGTCTGACTTCCGGAGCACGTGATGCGATTTGTTCTTTCCGCCGCGCGTGATCTCCACGACAGCGGGATCATGCTCGGCAAGCTTCCGCGCAGCCAGCGCCGCGCAGCACTGTTTGACCTTGCAGTTCATATTCTGACCTCCTGTTTGCAAAAATTATCCATGCCTTTGCCTGTATTATATCCAATTCAGCAGACTTTTGCAAGGGGCAGATGGGCCTGTTTGTCCAAAGCCTACGCAGTCTCACGCGCAGCCTTTTTGTTCTGCATGACCTGGAGCGCAATGATCCCGGCAACGATCACAAGACCGATTAAATCCGAAACAGTGCCAGGGATCAGCAGCGTCAGTCCTCCGATCACCGCAAGCACGCGCAGCGGCCAGTGCATCGTCCGGAGGATATAGCCCTCCAGACCGGCGGCGACGGCGAAAATGCCGAGAAGCGCCGTAATAACGATCTGAATGACCTGAAACACGCTTGTGACGTTCTCGAACAGCATCTGCGGGTTATACGCGAAGATGAACGGGACGATAAAGGCCGCGATGGCGAGCTTGGTCGCATTGATGCCGGTCTTCATGGGGTTCGATTTCGCGATGGCGGAGCCTGCGTAGGCTGCCAGCGCGACCGGCGGCGTGATATCCGCGACGATGCCGAAGTAGAACACGAAGAAATGCGCTGCAACGAGCGGGTAGCCCATCTTGATAAGGATCGGCGCGCACGTGGAGGCCATGATGCAGTAGTTCGCGGTCGTGGGAACGCCCATGCCGAGGATGATGCAGCAGATCATGGTCAGAATCAGGCCGATAAACGTTGCATTGCCAGCCAGCTGCACAACGGCGTTGATGAGAATGGAGGCAAGACCGGTGACGGTGATGCAGCCCGCGATGATACCGGCCATCGCACAGGCGACCGCGACGGTAATGGCGCCCTTCGCGCCTGCTTCCAGAGAATCAAAGACGGAGTTCGCGGAATCGCCGGCTGCGCCGAGCGCGGCCTTGCTGACGGTGCGGAACGTGCGCGTCTGCGCGCTCTGCAGGCGGAGCATAAAGAAGTTGACAAGGCCGACTGCAATGGCCGCGAGAATGGAATACGCGGCGGAGTGCGACATGGTCTTTGCACCGGAGGACACGAGCCAGACCAGCAGGATCAGCGGCAGGATCAGATAGCAGTCGCGGGCCAGAAGCCGCCATTTGGGCAGTTGATCGCGCGGAATGCCGTTCAGGCCGAGCTTTTTCGCCTCCAGATGCACGGAGATGAAAATGCCGGTGAAATACAAGATCGCGGGCAGGATCGCCTTGACTGCGACCTGCGCATACGGAATGCCGATGTACTCCGCCATCAAAAACGCTGCAGCGCCCATGATCGGCGGCATGATCTGGCCGCCGGTCGAAGCTGCGGCTTCGACCGCGCCTGCAAACTCCGGCTTGTAGCCGGTTTTTTTCATCATCGGGATGGTGAACGAGCCGGTCGTGACCGTATTGCCGACCGAGGAGCCGGATACCATGCCGCACAGCGCGGAGGAAATGACCGCGACCTTTGCCGGGCCGCCGGAAGACCAGCCCGCGAGCCGGTTTGCGAACGAAATAAAGAAATTCGCAATGCCGGTGCGCTCCAGAAACGCGCCGAAGATGATGAACAGCACAATGTAGGTATAGCACACGCTGACCGGCGTGCCGATCACGCCGCTGGTCGTGTAGAACAGCTTGTAGATGATGTTCTGCAGGGCCTTATAAAAGCTTGCGCCATAGCTCAGCTGATTATAGAACGCGTAGACGACCAGAAGCCCGGCGACCACAAGGATCGGCAGACCCACGCAGCGGCGGCAAAGCTCGACCAGAACCAGAATGCCGATGCAGCCGATGACCACATGAATGGGCTGGATGCGGGTGGCAAGCCGGATCATCGTCATGGCGTTGCGTGCAAAGTAGAAAAAGCAGGCCGCGCCGACGAGCATCAGGAGAATGTCGTACCACGGCAGATAGTTGGGCCGCACGTGATGCTTGCTGGCCGGGAAGTTCAGAAAGCCCGCAAGGATGATAAAGCCCATGAACAGCGGCAGCCGGATCTCCGGCATGGCCGTGGAAAACAGCGTCATGCAGATGCAGTACACGGCGAAGCACGCCATAAAGACCTTAATGATAATGGCGCGCCAGCCGGACCAGATGCGGGTGTTGGATTCGCGGTCATATTTGCGCATGACCTCATCAACGTCGGCGGCGATATTCTGCTCTGTACCGGCGTTTGCGGTCGCGGGGGTGGTCTTGTCAGGATTCTTGGACAAGATGCATCTCTCCTTCTTCTTTTTGTACGACAACTACGGCAGGGAAGCCCTGCCGTAGTTGCTGCTATGCGTAAAGTACGCGTTAAGCTTACTTGGTGGGAACGTCAAAGCCCTTTTCCGCGAAATACTTGGCCGCGCCCGGATGATAGGGGACGGAGGTAACGGAAGCGCCGAACTCGGTGCTGACCTCCGCGTACTTGGCGTGGGTGTCGGTGAGACTGGCGGCGTTGTCGAAGATATCGGCGACCAGCTTGTAGATGGCGTCCTCGGAAACGTCGTCGCGGGCGAGGACAACCGCGCTGACGGCGACGGTGATGGTGTCAGAATCAAGACCGTAAACATCCTTGCTGATGGTGACCTTGGTGTAGTACGGGGAAGAGGCAAGCAGCTTGTCGACGTGCTCATCATCGAGCGAGACAAGATAGACGTCCTTGGTCGTCGCAAGGTCAGTGACTGCCGTTGTCGGAGCACCCGCAACGATGAAGGCCGCGTCGATCTGGCCGTTTTTCAGGGAATCCGCGCTGTCGCCGAAGGACTGGTACGTCGGGTTGATATCCTGCTCCGTCAGGCCGTATGCGCCAAGCACATCCATGGCGTTGAAATACACGCCGGAACCGGCCGCGCCGATGGAGACGTTTTTGCCCTTGAGATCGTCAACAGACTTGATCTCAGGATCAGTCGTGACGATCTGCACCTGCTCGGTGTAGAGCGCGGCGACCGTGGAGAAGCAGCTGACAGCGCCGGTGTCGGCAAACAGGTTCGTGCCGTCGTAGGCGTAGGCCATCACGTCGGACTGGCAGAAGGCCAGCTCCGCGTTGCCGTCTTCCAGCTCAAAAATATTCGACTGGGAGCCGTTGCCGACCAGACCGACAATGTCAACGCCCGCGTTGTTCGTCGCGTGCTGGGCAATGACGGAGCCGAAGGCGTAGTACGTACCGGATTCGCCGCCGGTGACGAAGCGCAGTTTGGCACCGGAGGATGCTGCAGGCGTTTCAGCGTTGGAAGCAGGTGTATCGGATGCGTCAGAAGCCGTATCGGACGTCGTCTGCGCGGGAGCCGCGGGAGAAGCGGCACACGCGGCCATGCCCAGAACGAGGACAGCCGCGAGAAGCAATGCAAGAATCTTTTTCATATCTATTCCCTCCTGAATTGATTTGCTGTGTGAAAGTATAATACATCAAAGTGCATTTTTCAAGATGCAATTTGTCATTTCGAGAAAAATTTTTTTCAAGAAATTCGTATTTTCAACGGAAATCCTTCAAAAATTAGTATAAACCTGAAATATATGAACAATCAAGAAAGATTTGATTCATTTTGATGAAATACAGCAAACTGGATTCCTGCATATTAAGGCGAAAAATCAGACAGCCCACACGGACTGCCTGATGCATGATAAATGATCTAATCTGAATTTTTATTCAGATATTCTTTCAAAAACAGAATGGCCTGCCGGTAGCCCTCGAAGCCGAGACCCATGTAGGTCTTCACGCAGGCCAGGCGGGCATAGGAGATCTGCCGGAACTTCTCGCGCTTCGTCACGTCGGACAGATGCACCTCGACCGCCGGAAGCGCGACAGCCTTCAGCGCGTCCAGAATCGCAACGCTCGTGTGCGTATAGGCCGCCGGGTTGATGACAATGCCGTCAAACACGCCGCAGGCCGCCTGAATCTCATCGACCAGCGCGCCCTCGTGGTTGGACTGGAAGACCTTGCAGGAGATATCCGCTTCGCGGCACGTATCCTCGCAGAAGCGCACCAGCGCGGCGTAATTCTGCCGCCCGTAAATATCCGGCTCCCGCAGGCCGAGCAGGTTGAGATTCGGCCCGTTCAATATCAGCAGCTTCATCCAAGCACCTCCAAAATCTGCCGCACGGCATCCTCTACTGTGCGGTCGTTGTCGATCATAGCGTCCGCAAATTTTTCATACAGCGGCTTTCTGCGCCGGTAAAGCTCCTCCGCGCCGAGTGCCTGCGAGACGGGCCGCCCACTGATGGGAAGGCGGCTCAAATCGCGCGTCAGGCAGAAGATTGTTCCGTTCTGGTGCAGCAGCGGGTAATTTTCCGGCCTTGTCACGCAGCCGCCGCCCGTAGCGATGACCAGCCCGGAGCGCTTGCCTAGCTCCGCCAGCACCGCCGTCTCCCGCTGCCGGAAGCCACCCTCACCCTCAAGCCGAAAAATCTCCGGGATATTCATCCCGGCCTTCTGCTCGAGTACGGTGTCCGCGTCCAGGAACGTGCGGCCCAGCTGCGCGGCCAGCCGCGTGCCGATCGTCGTCTTGCCGCTGCCCGGCATACCGATGAGAACCACGTTCTGCATCTGCGCGGCCAGCGATTTTGTGATCGCGGCAATGCGTTCGTCTGCGATCGGTGCGCCGAGGAACGCCTCGCAGCTTTTCTTTGCCTGCGCGGTAAGCATCAGAAGCCCGTTTGCCCGCTTGAGGCCGAGCTGCTCCGCCTGCAGCAGAAATTCCGTGCGCGCCGGATTGTAGACCATGTCCAGCGCGGCCTCCAGCGCCGGGAACCGGCTTAACGCAGACGGCGAGACACCGGTGTTCGGATACATACCGAGCGGCGTTGCGTTTACGGCGATTTCCGCGTCCGTGTGCCGGCCGAGATTCTCGTAATTGTCCTCCCCGTGCCGCGAGATGACAACGACCTCCCGCGCGCCCATCTGCCGCAGGACATACTGCGCCGTCGCCGACGCGCCGCCGCTGCCGAAGACGAGCGCCTTTTTGCCGCGCACCTCCGCGCCGCTGGACTGTACCAGCATGGAAAAGCCGTAAGCGTCCGTGTTGCCGCCCCAGAGCGTTCCGTCCGGCCTGCGGACGATGGTGTTGACCGCACCGATGGCGCGGGCCGTGTCAGACAGCTCCGCGCAGTAGGGGATGACCGCTTTTTTATAAGGAATCGTGACATTCAGACCGTCAAATTCCCCGGAGCGCAGAAAGCCCTCCAGCTCCTCCGGCTCCTTTTCATATAAAAGATAGGAATAGCCCGCAAGCTGTGCGTGGATGGCGGGGGAGTAGCTGTGACCAAGCGTCCGGCCCAGCAGTCCGCAGCGCAGTGTTTCAGAATGCATATCCAAGCTCCTTCTTTCTTCCCATCCACGCGTCCAGTACGGCGATCGCTGCCGCAGCCTCCACGCACGGGACGGCCCGCGGCACGATGCACGGGTCGTGCCGCCCGTGGATCACAAGCGTCGTGTTTTCCATCCGCGAAAGACTGACGGAGTTCTGCTGGCGGGAAATGGACGGCGTCGGCTTGAACGCGGCGCGGAACACGACCGGCATCCCGGTCGAAATGCCGCCCAGAATGCCGCCGCAGCGGTTCGTTTCCGTCACAATACGCCCATCCTGTACGCGGAACGCGTCGTTATGTTCGCTGCCCCGCAGCCGTGCGGCGGCAAAGCCTGCGCCGAACTCCACGCCCTTGACCGCCGGAATGGCGAACACGGCGCGCGCGATCAGATTTTCCAGCCCGCCGAACATCGGCTCGCCAATGCCCGCGGGCAAGCCCTCTACCACGCATTCGACCACGCCGCCGACGGAATCCCCGTCCGCCTTTGCCTGCGCGATCTCCGCCTGCATGGCCGCTGCCGCATCGTCGGAAACAGCCGGGAACGGCTTTTCCGCGACTGGTGCGTCAAACGGCGCGCTGTCCGTGGCCTGCCCGATGGACAAAATGCGTGCGCGGATGGAAATGCCTTCACGTTCCAGCAGCTGCATACAGACGCCGCCCGCAATGCACAGCGGCGCAGTCAGCCGTCCGGAAAAGTGCCCGCCGCCGCTTACGTCCTGCGCGCCGCCGAATTTGACCTGCGCGGTGTAGTCCGCGTGGCCGGGGCGGGGGATATCCTTCAAATTTTCATAATCGCCGGAGCGTGTGTTGGTGTTGCGGATGATGGCCGTGAGCGGCGCGCCGCAGGTTTTTCCGTTTTTCAGCCCGCATAAAAATTCCGGCGCGTCGGCCTCTCTGCGCGGCGTCGACCACGCGTTCTGCCCGGGCGCACGGCGGCTCAAAAACCGCTGCAATTCATCCGGATCGACCGGCAGCCCGGCAGGCAGCCCGTCGACCGTGACGCCGATGGCGGGCGCGTGGGACTGGCCGAAGATAGAGACGGTCAGATTTCCGGTATACACGCTGCTCATACTGCATCCTCCCTCAAAGAAGCAAAATCCTCCCAGAATGCGGGATAGGACTTCGCGACGCATTCGCTTCCCAGTACCGTGACCGGACCCTCGCAGCCGCAGGCGGCCATGGCGGCGCTCATCGCGATGCGGTGGTCGCCGCAGGCGTCCGCCGTGCCGCCGGAAAGGCGTGCGCGGCCCAAAATGACCAGCCCGTCCGGCAGCTCCCGCACGCTGCCGCCGAGCGCGGAAATCAATGCCGCCGTCGTTTGCAGACGGTCAGATTCCTTCAGCCGCAGCCGCGCCGCATTTATGATCCGCGTTTCGCCCTCGCAGAGCGCGGCAAGGCACGAAACGACCGGGATCAGATCGGGGATCGGCCCGGCGTCCAGCGTGATCCCATGCAGCGCGCCGCGCCGCACGGTAACAGTCTGTCCGGAGACAGTCAGCTCCGCGCCGAAGCGCGTCAAAAGCTCCGTAATGGCCCGGTCGGCCTGCAAGGACGCGGGATTTAACCTGAATACACTCACGCCCGTCTCTGTCAGCGCACCCATGCACAGGAAAAACGCTGCGCTTGACCAGTCGCCCTCGACCACCTGCACGGCAGGCGCCGCATAGCGCTGCCCGCCGCTGATCTGCCAGACCTGTCTGTGCTTTTTCATGATAATTCCCGCCTCCGCAAGCGCCTGCTCCGTCATGGCGACGTATCGCTCCGATTGAAGCGTTCCCGTGACCGTCAGCGTGCTGTTTTCGCCCAGAAGCGGCAGCGCAAATAAAAGCCCGGAAATAAACTGCGAGGAAACATCGCCGGGCAGGGAATAGTCTCCCGCGCATAGCTGTCCGTCCGTGTGCAGAACGGCCCCGTCCTGCCGCAGCTGCATCCCATGCGCCTCCAGAACCTCCCACAGCGGGGACAAAGGCCGCTCCGGGAGCCGCCCATGCATCTGAATCTCTGCCTGAACGCCAAGCGCGCCGAGAACCGGCAGCAGAAACCGCAGCGTCGACCCGCTTTCGCCCACGTCAAGCTTTGCATTTGCGGGGCGTGCTCCGATTGGGGTGATCAACAGCCCAGCCGTTTCCTGCGTAAGCTGCGCGCCGAGTGCTTCCAGACACTGCACCGTCGCCTCAATATCCGCGCTGAAGCCGTCCAGAACCAGCCGGGACGGCGCTTTGGAGAGCGCCGCGCAGATGAGCATCCGGTGCGCCTGCGATTTGGAGGCCGGAATCTGAACCGCGCCCGTGCGCGGGCCGGGAGCTACCGTCCACGTCATTTCGCACCTCCGGCCCTCAGCCAGTCGGAAATTTCGGAGGCCGGGGTCTTTCGTATTTCGCAGCTTCCGACAGCCGTTGGAACGATCAGATTGATCGCGCCGCCGGAGGCTTTCTTGTCGTGTAGAATCGTTCCAAGCATCTGTTCGACCGGATATGCGCAGTCGACCGGCAGGCCGTACTGCCGCAGCAGCGCCAGCACCGCGTCCCGCGTCCCGGCGGTGCAGAGGCCAAGCTGCGCAGCCGACCGCACGATCATCGCCATGCCGATGGCGACGGCGGAGCCGTGGCTGACAGCAAAGCTGCTGCACGCCTCGATCCCATGGCCGAAGGTATGGCCGAGATTCAGAAGCTGCCGCTGTCCGCGGTCAAATTCATCCTGCGCAACAATATCGCGCTTCATCCGCACGCACGTTTCGATGATATGCTCCAGGTGCGTACGCGGCGGCGTGCGGTTCAGCTCCTCGAAAAACGGCGCGTTTCCAAGCACCGCGTATTTGATGACCTCCGCGCAGCCGTCGCGGAAAATTTCGTCCGGCAGGGAATCCAGACAGTCCGGGTCGCAGAGCACGAGCCACGGCTGATAGAACGTCCCGGCAAGATTTTTCCCGGCGGGCAGATCGATGGCTGTCTTGCCGCCGACGGAGGAATCGACCATGGCCAGCAGCGTCGTCGGGATCTGGATAAACCCGATCCCACGCAGATAGGTGGAGGCCGCAAAGCCCGTCAGATCACCCACTACGCCGCCGCCCAGCGCGACGACTGCGTCCGCCCGCGTCAGCCGGTTTTCACACAGCGCGTCGAGAAGCGCCAGATACGTCTTCGCGCACTTGGAGCTTTCCCCATGCGGAAACACAAACCGGCACACGGAAAACCCGGCGTCTGCAAGGCTTTTCTGCACCGTTTCGCCATACAAAGGCCATACGGAATCATCCGAGACAAGCATGACCGTGCCTGCGTTCGTCACGCCGCGCACCAGCTCGCCCGCGCGCCGCAGCAGCCCGCGCTCGATCAGAATGTCGTACCGCCTTGAGGCGGAGACCGTGACTGTTTTCATCGTCCGTCGACCTCCTCCTTGCGTTTTTTGCCGTCCTCCAGCAGCTGCGTCAGCGCAGCCGCGTCGTCTTCCGCAATCGCGGCGCGGTATTCCATCAGCCGGTCCATCAGGCAGTCCAGCTCGTGGAGCATATTGTCCCGGTTTTCCAGAAACAGCTCCGACCACATCGGCGCGTTCAGCCACGCCACGCGGGTCATGTCCTTATAGCTTCCGGCGGAAAAACCCTTGTGCGCCTCTGCTGTCGGGCTTTTGATATACGCATTCGAGACAAGATGCGCCATCTGCGAGGTAAACGCGATCATTTCGTCGTGCTTCTCCGCCGTCGTGACGGTGTAGCTGCCGAAGCCCGCCGGACGCAGCAGCTCCTGTGCGCGGGCAAGCAGCTCGATATTGTCAAAATCCGGCGGCACAATGACCATCGGCGCATTGTGATACAGATTCGCACGCGCGTGGCCGAACCCGGAATACTGCGTGCCGGCCATCGGATGTCCGCCGAGATAGGTAAAGTGATACTGCTCCGCCAGCGGGAACGCCGCCGCGCAGACCACGCGCTTCGTGCCGCAGCAGTCGATCACGACGGGCCTGCTTCCGATATGCGGCGCGGCAGAACGCAGATAGTCGATCGCGGCAAGCGGCCGCACGCACAGAAGTACCAGATCGCACGTGCCGATGTTCTCCATCGTAAGCGGCGCGTTCACCGCATCCGCCAGCTGCGCGAAGGCAAGCATACTTTCGTCCACATCATAGCCGTACACCGTCCAACCGGCAGCGTGATACGCCTTTGCAAACGAGCCTCCGATGAGGCCCAGACCCACGATCCCGACCGTCATTCCGCCACCGCCTCGCGCACCGCGCGTACCTTCCGCGCGACCTCTGCAAACTGCTCACAGGTCAGAGACTGCGCGCCGTCGCACAGGGCGTGGATGGGGTCATTGTGTACCTCGACGATCACGCCGTCGGCCCCGCAGGCAGCAGCAGCCAGCGTCATCGGCGGCACGAGCCGGTTGATGCCCGTAGAATGGCTGGGGTCGACGATGACCGGCAGGTGCGACAGCTCGTGCAGCATCGGAACAGCCGCCAGATCGAGCGTATTTCTGGTGTAATCGTCAAACGTGCGGATGCCGCGCTCACAGAGAATGACGTTGTCGTTGCCGCTGGCCATGATATATTCCGCGCTCATCAGCAGCTCCTTGAGCGTGTTGGCAAGCCCGCGCTTGAGCAGGATCGGCTTTTTGACCGAGCCCATCTCTTTCAGAAGATCATAATTCTGCATGTTGCGCGCGCCGATCTGAATGACGTCAACGTTTTCAAACAGCGGCAGATGCTTAATGTTCATCAGCTCCGTCACGATGGGCAGCCCCGTCTCCTGCTTGGCGATCTCAAGCAGGCGGATGCCCTCGCCGTGCAGCCCCTGGAAGTCGTACGGAGACGTGCGCGGCTTGAACGCGCCGCCGCGCAGCAGCTGCGCGCCTGCGGCCTTGACAGCCTTCGCAACGTATACGATCTGCTCCTCCGATTCGACCGAGCACGGCCCCGCGATCATCGCGAAATGCCCGCCGCCGAATTTCGCATCCCCGACCGAAACCACGGTATCGTCCGGGTGGAACTTGCGGTTGCAGCATTTGAAGGGGTCTGAAACGCGCTTGACGGAATCGACGATATCCAGACTTTCCAGCAAAGACATATCGATCCGGCTCGTGTCGCCGACCAGACCCAGCACGGTCTGGTACTCGCCGAGCGAGGGGTGTACGTCGATTCTCTGGCTGCGCAGCCAGTTGATGAGCTGGTTCCGCTTTTCCTCCGGGACGTTGTGCTTCAATACGACAATCATGGTTTTGACCTCCAGTACAATAAAAAATGCGGCACAGTCAATTCTGTGCCGCATACAAATCACAAGCTCTTCTGCGCATCACAAATTGACCTTACTATCCGGCGACAGTAAAGTAATAATAGGACGCGAAAACAGAAGTGAACATGAGAAGACTCTCCTTATGAAAATCTGTGACAATCATAGCACGCTGGACGCCGCTTGTCAACCGGGCGGGCGTGAAAAATGGGGAATCAGAGCGCTTCCGCCTCCGCAAGCCACAGGCTGCCCGACGCGTCCGACGGCATACGCCAGTCGCCTCTGGGGCTGAGCGTCACGGAGCCGACCTTCGGGCCGTCCGGGATGCACGAGCGCTTGAACTGCTGCTGGAAGAACCGGCGGCAGAACGTTTTCAGCCAGTGCCGGATCACGTCGTCCGGATACCTGCCGCCATACGCGTATTTCGCCATCCGGAACAGCTTGCGCGGCCGTGAGCCGAAGCGCAGCAGATGGTACAGAAAAAAATCATGCAGCTCATACGGGCCGACGAGATCCTCTGTCTTCTGCGCGATCTGTCCGTTTTCGTCCGCGGGCAGAAGCTCCGGCGAAACAGGCGTATCAAGAATGTCCAGCAGCACCTCCCGCAGCGCGGGCGCGCTGCTCCCGGCCTCATACTGCACGATGTAGCGCACCAGCGTTTTGGGAACCGAGCAGTTGACTGCATACATGGACATATGGTCGCCGTTATACGTCGCCCAGCCGAGCGCAAGCTCAGAAAGATCACCCGTGCCGATGACCAGTCCGCCGGACTGGTTCGCGATGTCCATCAGGACCTGCGTGCGCTCCCGCGCCTGACAGTTTTCATAGGTGACGTCGTGCACGGCTTCGTCATGGCCGATATCCGCGAAGTGCTGCCGGACGGAGGCTGTGATATTGACCTCCTGCACGCTGACGCCAAGCTCCTCGCAGAGCTTGACCGCGTTGGACTTCGTCCGCTTCGTCGTGCCGAAGCACGGCATGGTGACGCACTGGATCTCCTTCCGGCTGCGTCCGGCCAGATCGAACGCGCGCACGCACACCAGCAGCGCCAGCGTGCTGTCCAGTCCGCCGGAAATACCGAGCACGACCGTTTTCGCGTGCGTGTGCTCCACCCGCTTTTTCAGGCCCTGCGACTGGATGCGCAGAATCGCCTCCGCGCGGGCGCGCAGCTGCTCGTCATACGGCGGGACGAACGGATTGGGCGCAATGCGCCGCGTCAGAACCGTCTCGCGCAGCGGCTGATGGAAAACGACCGGCTGAAGGCCGGGAACGGAATCGTAGCTCGTCGTGCGGTGCCGCTCGTGCATGAGCCGCTGCACGTCGATCTCGGAGACTGTCAGGGAAGCACTCGCAAACGGCTCATTTTCTGCAAGAACCGTCCCATTTTCCGCAATCAGATGGTGCCGCGAGAAGACCATGTCCTGCGTCGATTCCGTCGGCGATGCGCTGCAGTAGACATAGCCGCAGGCCAGCCGCGCCGACGTCGCGCCGACCAGCGACCGGCGGTACTCTGCCTTGCCGATCACCTCGTCGGAGGCGGAGAGATTCAGAATGATGGCTGCGCCGCCCGCGCAGAGCCGCGTCGACGGCGGGCAGGGAACCCACAGATCCTCGCAGAGCTCCACGCCAAAGGTGTAGTCCTGCATGCCGGAGCAGCAGAACAGGAGATCCGTTCCAAACGGAACAGTCTGGCCGCAGAGCGTAATCGTATAGACCTTCCCATCCAGCGTTTTCGCGGAGGAAAACTGCCGCAGCTCATAGAATTCGCCGTAATTCGGCAGATGCGTCTTCGGCACGACGCCGAGCAGCCGTCCTGCGTGGACGACTGCCGCGCAGTTATAGAGCTTCCCACCGAAGCGCAGCGGAAGCCCGACCGCCGTGACCGGGTAGAGGTCCTTCGACGCCTCCACGATCCGCGCCAGCGCAGGCTCGACCGCGCCGAGCAGGCAGTCGGAGAAAAACAGATCGCCGCACGTGTAGCCCGTCAGGCAAAGCTCCGGCAGCGTCAGCAGATTCACGCCCGCCGCGTCCGCCTCACGCATCCGCGCCAAAATCTGCTCCGTATTATACTGCACATCCGCGACCACGACGTCAATCGTCCCGGCAGCGGCCTTGATAAAACCGTCTTTCATGGAACCGTTCTCCTGATTTTATAAAGTATCATATATACGATACACGGTTTTGCCGGAATTATCAAGAATAAAAACAAATTGGGTCGGAGACTGGAAAATCTGTGCTTTTGTGCAGAATATATATTTTGAAAGCGGTGTATTGACAACAAACTGTTCAACTTGTAAGATAGAAGAGCCGCCGCTGTGCGGCAGATCGAGTGAAAGGCGGACAGGACATGATTGAACTCAACGGCATGGAGCTGACGATCGAGCAGGTCATCGCGGTGGCCAGACACAACGAGCAGGTGCGAATTTCCGAACCGGCGAAGGAAAAAATCAACCGGGCACGGGCCTACGTGGACGAAAAGCTTGCGCAGAAGGCCGTGATCTACGGTCTGACGACCGGCTTCGGCAAATTTTCCGACACGTTTGTCCCCGAGCAGGAGACAGCTGCGCTTCAGCGCAATCTGATCATCAGCCATGCCTGCGGCATGGGCGCGCCGCTGCCGCGCGAGGTCGTGCGCGGGGCGATGCTGCTGCGGTGCAACGCGCTTGCACGCGGCAATTCCGGCATCCGCCTGTCGACGCTCGAAACGCTGCTTGCCATGCTGAACCGCGGCGTGCATCCGGTGATCCCGGAGAAGGGCTCGCTCGGCGCGAGCGGCGATCTTGCGCCGCTGGCGCATATCGTGCTGGTCATGCTGGGCGAGGGCGAAGCGGAATATCAGAACGCGGTCATGCCCGGAAAACGGGCAATGGAGCTGGCCGGGCTTGCGCCCGTTGAGCTTGCGGCCAAGGAGGGCCTTGCGCTCATCAACGGCACGCAGATCATGACCGCCATCGCCTGCGGCGTGGTATACGACGCCGTGCAGCTGGCAAAAACGGCGGATATCGCCGCCGCCATGACGTGCGAGGCACAGCTGGGCATCCTGAGTGCCTTTGATCCCGAGGTGCACGCGCTGCGCGGCCAGCAGGGGCAGATGCGCACGGCACAGAATCTGCTGCGGCTTCTGGACGGGAGCCGTCTGGCCTTCGCGCACAACCCGGAGAAGGTGCAGGACGCCTATTCGATCCGCTGCGTCCCGCAGATCCACGGCGCCAGCCGCGACGCTATCCGCTATGTGTGGGACATCGTCAGCCGCGAGATCAATGCCGTGACCGACAATCCGCTCATTTTCCCCGAGGCGGACAAGGTGATCTCCGGCGGCAACTTCCACGGCCAGCCGGTCGCGCTTGCGATGGACTTTCTGGGCATAGCCCTCAGCGAATACGCCAACGTGTCCGAGCGCCGGCTGGAGCGCATGGTCAATCCCGCGCTGTCCAACGGCCTTCCCGCGTTCCTGACAAAATACGGCGGCGTACACTCCGGCTTCATGATCACGCAGTACGCAGCGGCCTCCATGGTGTCGGAAAACAAGGTCTACGCGCACCCCGCGTCGGTGGACTCCATTCCGTCCTCCGCCAATCAGGAGGACCATGTCAGCATGGGCACGACCGCAGCCAGAAAGGCCCGCATGATCCTCGACAACAGTCAGAAGGTCGTCGGCATCGAGCTGCTTGCCGCAGTGCAGGCGCTGTGGCTGCGCGGCGAGTCGCTCCTCGCCCCCGCGACGGCGGCAGTCTATCAGAAAATCCGCCAGACCGTCCCGCCGGTCGATACCGATGTCGTCATGTACCCCCAGATGGCCGAGCTTGACCGCCTGGTCAAGTCGGGCGCATTGCTCGAAGCCGCAGAACAGGTCTGCGGCAGGCTTCTGTAAAACCGGAGAAAACCGCCGCCCCGGGCTGTGTATGGACGCACGCCCGGGGCGACAGACGGTTTTACTTATAAATGATGATTCCCACATGAACATAAGGAGGAAATACTATGGCAAAGCTTGTTGAGTGCGTTCCGAATTTCAGCGTCAGTCGGGAAAAGGACCCGGTGGTGTTTCAGGGCCTCGTCGACACGGCGAACAGCATCCCCGGCTGCTTCGTCTTCGACGTACAATCCGACGGCAACCATAACCGCTGCGTCTTTACGCTGCTCGGCTCCCCCGAGGCGATGGGCGAGGCAGCGTTCCAGCTGACAAAAAAGGCGACCGAAACCATCGATATGCGCCGGCATACAGGCCAGCACCCGCGCATGGGCGCGACGGACGTCATTCCCTTTATCCCGACCATGGACACGAGCGTAGAGGAATGTGTGGAGCTGTCAAAGCGCGTCGCTGCCCGCATCTGGGATGAGCTTCGCGTGCCGTCGTTCCTGTATGAGGACTCCGCCTCGCGCCCGGAACGCAGAAATCTGGCCGCCTGCCGCAAGGGGCAGTTCGAGGGAATGCCGGAAAAGCTGCTGGAGCCGGACTGGGCGCCGGATTACGGTGAGCGGAAGATCCATCCGACTGCGGGCATCATCGCCATCGGCGCACGGATGCCGCTTATCGCCTACAACATCAATCTCGATACCTCCGACATCGAGGTCGCAAAGAAGATCGCAAAGGCTATCCGCGCCAAGGACGGCGGCTTTGCCTGCTGCAAGGCCATCGGCGTGATGCTCGAGGGCCGGAACATCGCGCAGGTGTCGATGAATCTCACAAACTTTGAAAAAACGCCGATCTACTACGCCTTTGAAATGACGCGTCAGCTTGCCGACCGCTACGGCGCGCGGATCATTGGTTCCGAGGTGGTCGGCCTGACGCCCGCAAAGGCGCTGCTCGACTGCGCGGAATTCTATCTGAAGCTTGAAAATTATGACTGCCGCAAGCAGGTCATGGAATATCATCTGATTGGGATGGAATGAGAGGTGTGACGCATGGAACTGGCAGAACTGACGGTACGCGGCTTTACGGAGGAGATCGCCTCCGCGTCTCCGGCTCCCGGCGGCGGCAGCGCCGCAGCGCTGGCGGGCGCGGTCGGCGCGGCGCTGACCGCAATGGTCAGCGGCCTGACGCTCGGCAGAAAAAAATATGAGGCCGTGCAGGAGCTTGCGCTCCGCGCACAGGCGCAGGCAGACGCGCTGCGTAAACGGCTGCTGGCCGCGATGGAGCAGGACACGCAGACGTTTTTGCAGGTCAGCGCGGCCTACGCGATGCCGAAGCAGACGCCCGAGGAAAAGCAGGCGCGCAGCAGCGCCATCGAACAGGGCCTCAAGGCCTGCACGCAGCCGCCGCTTGCCGTGATGCAGCTGTGCGCAGAGGGGCTGGAGCTGCTGGAGAGCCTTCTGGGCAAGACGAACGCAACGGCGGCCAGCGACTTTGGCGTCGCCTGCCTCAGCCTCCGCGCAGGGATGCAGGGCGCGTGGCTGAACGTGTGCATCAATACCGGCTCCCTGCACGACGCCGCGTTTGCCGCCGGTGCGCGCGCAGCGGGGCAGAAGCTGCTCGATACCGGCCTTCCGCGCGCCGACCGCTGCTACGCGGCGATGCTGGCCGCGTGCAGTGAAAAATGACGCAGGAATTCCTGCATTCATGCAAGAATGAATTGAAAAATGCAAAAGAAGCTGTTACAATATCATCAATGGGGGAGATCACGATGCAGCTGGAACATACTGAAACCTTACAACTTGATTACGAACTGCCGGAATACCCGGAAATAGACCCACGCTATCGCCGCGCACCGCGCCGCGAATCGCACCTGAGCCGGGCGGATCAGGCGCTGGCGATCAAAAATGCGCTGCGCTACATCCATCCCGATCACCACGCGCAGATGGCAAAGGAATTTGCGCAGGAGCTGGCCGAGCATGGCCGTATCTATGGCTACCGCTTCCGTCCCGCAGGCGCGATCTATGGAAAACCGATCGACGAATACAAGGGCCGCTGCATTGAGGGCCGCGCGATCCAGGTCATGATCGACAACAATCTGGACTTCGACGTCGCGCTTTATCCCTACGAGCTGACGACCTACGGCGAGACAGGCCAGGTCTGCCAGAACTGGATGCAGTACCGCCTGATCAAGAAATACCTCGAACAGCTGACGGACGAGCAGACGCTTGTCGTCATGTCCGGCCATCCGCTCGGCCTGTTCCACAGCCACAGGCTGGCCCCGCGCGTGATCATTTCGAACGGCCTGATGGTCGGCACGTTCGACGATCAGGAGAACTTCAACCGCGCTGCCGCGCTTGGCGTGGCGAATTACGGTCAGATGACCGCGGGCGGCTGGATGTATATCGGCCCGCAGGGCATCGTCCACGGCACGTTCAACACGCTTCTGAACGCAGGCCGCCTCATTCTCGGCATTCCGAACGATCAGAATCTGGCCGGACGGCTGTTCGTCTCGGCGGGCCTTGGCGGGATGTCGGGCGCACAGGGCAAGGCGGCGGAGATCGCCGGTGCGGCGTCCATCATCGCCGAGGTCGACGATTCCCGTATCGATACGCGCTTCACGCAGGGCTGGGTCAGCCACAGAACGTCGGATCTGGCCGAGGCGGTGGAGATCGCCCGGACACACCAGAAAAACGGCGAGCCGTGCGCGGTCGCCTACCACGGCAATATCGTCGATCTGCTGGAATATCTGTACGAAAAGCAGGTGCACGTCGACCTGATGAGCGACCAGACCTCCTGCCACGTGCCGTATGACGGCGGCTACTGCCCGCAGGGCCTGAGCTTTGCCGAGCGCACGCGGATGCTGGCCGAGGAGCCGGAGGCGTTTCGCGCACTGGTCGATCAAACGCTGCAGCACCACTATGAGATGATCTGCAAATTCCACGACCGGGGTACCTATTTCTTCGACTACGGCAACAGCTTCCTGAAGGCGGTCTATGATTCCGGCGTGAAGGCGGTCTGTAAAAACGGCGAAAACGATCTGGACGGCTTTGTGTTCCCGTCCTACGTTGAGGATATCCTCGGCCCGTGCCTGTTTGACTACGGCTACGGCCCGTTCCGCTGGTGCTGCCTGAGCCGGAAGCCGGAGGATCTGCACAAGACCGACATGGCCGCCGCGGAATATATCCGCACGCACAACCGGCGCTATCAGGACTACGACAACTACGTCTGGGTGCGCGACGCGGAGAAGAACCGGCTCGTCGTCGGGACACAGTGCCGCATTCTCTATCAGGATGCGATGGGGCGCATGAATCTGGCGCTTAAATTCAACGAAATGGTTCGCAACGGGGAGATCGGCCCGGTCATCCTTGGCCGCGACCATCACGATACCGGCGGAACGGACGCGCCGTTCCGCGAGACGTCCAACATCAAGGACGGCTCGAATATCATGGCTGAAATGGCCACGCAATGCTACGCGGGCAACGCCGCGCGCGGCATGAGCTATATCGCCCTGCACAACGGCGGCGGCACGGGCATCGGCCGCGCCATCAACGGCGGCTTCGGCATGGTGCTCGACGGCTCGGAGCGCGTCGATACCATCCTCCGCATGGCAATGCCGTGGGACACCATGGTCGGCGTCGCCCGCCGCAGCTGGGCCTGCAATGAGCACGCCATGACGACGGCGGCGGAATATAACGAGCTTTACGCCGGGCAGGACCACATCACAATGCCCTATGTGGCGGACAGCGCCGTTGTCGAGCAGGCTGTGGCGCAGCTGGAGCGCTGACCGGGAAAGGAACAGGCAATGAAAAGAACGCTGATCACCAACATCGGTATGCTGGCCACGCCGCAGGGAACCGCCGCGCGGGGCGGCAGGGCACAGGGCGAGATCTGCATTCTGAAAAACGCATGGATATTCATTGAAAACGATGTGATTGCGCAGGTCGGGACCGGCGCAGCGCCTGCGGCTGCCGGCGCGCAGACGATCAACGCCGGCGGGAAGTTGGTCACGCCCGGTCTGGTCGACGCGCACACGCATCTGATCTTCGGCGGCTGGCGGCAGAACGAGCTGGCGCTCAAGCTGCACGGCGCGGGCTATCTGGACATCCTCGCCGCAGGCGGCGGCATTCTGTCCACCATGCGTGCAACGCAATCGGCAAGCGAGGAACAGCTGGAGGCGAAGGCCTCCGCCGCGCTGGATGAAATGCTCCGCTTTGGCACGACGACCGCAGAGGCCAAGAGCGGCTACGGCCTGTCGACCGGGGAAGAATGCAAAGCGCTGCGCGTGATCGGAAAGCTGCAAAAACACCATGTGATGGATCTCGCTGCGACCTTTATGGGCGCGCACGCCGTACCGGAAGCCTACCGGGACAACCGGCAGGGCTATCTGGATATTCTGTGCGAGGAAATGCTTCCGGCAGTACGGGAGCAGGGCATCGCGGAATTCTGCGATGTGTTCTGCGAAAAGGGCGTTTTTTCCGCCGAGGAATCCCGCCGCATTCTGCTTACCGGCAGACAGTACGGGCTGCTGCCCAAAATCCACGCGGACGAGATCGAGGCCATCGGCGGCAGTGAGCTGGCAGGCGAGATCGGGGCCGTCTCGGCGGAGCATCTGATCGTCTGCCCGCCGTCCGGCATCGCGTCCATGGCAGAGGGCGGCACGGTCGCCTGCTGCCTGCCCGCAACAAGCTTTTATCTGGGCGCGGCTTACGCGCCCGTACAGGATATGGTGCAGGCCGGTGTTCCGGTCGCCATGGCGACGGACTTCAACCCCGGCTCCTGCCCGTGCCTCAATATGCAGCTGGTCATCAGCCTCGGCTGCCTGCGCTACCGGCTGACGCCCGAGCAGGCGCTGACCGCGGTGACGCTCAACGGCGCCGCCGCCATCTGCCGCGCCGACCGCATCGGCTCCATCGAGCCGGGCAAGCAGGCGGACATTCTCATCTGGAACGCAGAGGATCTGGACTATATCTGCTACCGCCTTGGCAGCAATCTGGTCGATACGGTAATCAAAAAAGGAAACGTCGTTTAGACAAAAGAACAGGCAATGCCCATCCGGACATTGCCTGTTCCGCAAGGAAACTCGGTTTTTATGCAAAAAGCAGCCTGCCTTGAACACAGTTGGTAGGGGCGGGGCTCTGCTCTGCCCGTTGGGCAGCCGCAGATTTGCGCAGCACACTGTAGGGGCCGATGCCCACGTCGGCCCGGCAGAATGCACCGTTTTAACGGAAATCTTCGGCACATTCGTAACTTCCCAACGGGCCGATGTGGGCATCGGCCCCTACAACCAGGTATGCAGGTGCGCTGTATAACCCAACACCTCAGCCGTGGATTTTTTCAAGCTTCCGGATATTTTCTTCGGAGTCGTCTCCGACGCAGCCGACCAGCATATAGGTCTTGTGGAAGTGGTCGTAGATGAAATGATCGAGCAGCCGGAAGCCGATGATGCGGCCTGTTGAGCGCACATGGGTGCGCGGCCCAGTGCAGTAGTGCTGTGCGCCGCCGAGCAGAATGTGGCTCTCGTCATAGTAGTCGATGGGCAGATCCTGCCGGATCAGCTCGTTGACGCGCGCTTCGAGCGTGGGAATATCGATATCCGGCTGGTGCTCGTTGAATTCGAGCACGAAGCCGTGGCGGATATCGCCGTGGCTGCACGCAAGCATCTGCTCCTGCGTCATGGCGTATTCGCACAGATCCTCTGCGCTGTGCGCCATGAGGCGATAGGCAAGCGACGGATAGACGATGTCGCACAGCTCCTGCGGCAGAGGGCCAAAGAGGTTCGGCCGCGTGATGACGATCTGCTCGCCGACGCCGATGAGCAGATTCGCGTTGACGCCGAGCAGGGGATAGATCAGGTCAAAATGCTCGATGATGATGCGCTTGCCGCGCCGGACAGCCAGCCGAACGGCGTCCGCCAGCTCCGAGAGCTGATGGAAGCCCGTCTCGAAGCGGATGTCCAGATGGTAGGTGTGCGGCGTGAAAAAGCCCGTTTCATACTCCTGCTCCAGAAGCGGGAGCGGGCGGACGTTGACGCCGTCGTCGTCGTTCGTAAGCTCGATGCCGGGGAACATCCCCTTGATGAGCACGCTCTTGCCGGAGCCGGCTTCCCCAATGAAGCCGATGATCTGGTCGAAGGGCGAAAGATAAAGCTGCGCGATCTGCATACCGAGCGTGTAGATCCGGCTGCGGCCGCGGGGAGCAAAATACGTGCTGTAGATATGGCTGCTCTGAATCGCGTTTGTCGTCATGGGCGTTTTGCCTCCTGTGCCGTTTTCTTTCAGTATAGAGGATAAAGCCCGCTTTAATCAAGGAAAATCTGCTGCAAGCAGCATGAAATATTGAAAAACATACAAGGGGGAATTTTGGTGGTTATCCGAAACGAGGCTTCTGCCGGAGCGGCGGAGTCGGCGGACGTACTGGTCACGGTGCGGCCCGCTGAAACGCTTGAGCTGCGGATCGCGTCGACCGTCCGATTGCAGTTCGGCGCTGCGATCGAGCAGACGGTGCACAGCGTTCTGCGCGCCGCAGACGTGCAGCAGGGAGAGATTGCCGTAGACGACCACGGCGCGCTCGACTGGATCCTGCGTGCCCGGCTGGAAGCCGCGCTCGCACGGGCGGAAGGAGGGACCGCATGAGACGTTCCATGCTCTTTGTACCCGGAAATAACCCGAAAATGATGACAAGCTGCGGCTTTTTCGGCGCGGACGCCATCATATTTGATCTGGAGGACGCCGTATCGCCCGATGAAAAGGACGCGGCGCGCATACTGGTCAAATACGCGGTGACGAATGTGGAGCGCTGCCGCAGTGAGATCATCGTCCGCGTCAATGCGGCGGACACACCGCTGTTTGCACAGGATTTAGAGGCCATCGTGCCGCAGAGGCCGGATTACATCATGCTCCCGAAGACCGCGTCGCGGCAGACCGTCTGCGGCTGCGACGCCGCCATCGGCGAAATCGAACGCCGCTGCGGCATGGAGCCGGGCACAATTGGCCTCATCGCGCTGATCGAGACGGCGCTCGGCGTGGAAAACGCATTCGAGATCGCGACGGCCTCCCCGCGTGTGCGGGCGCTGTTTCTCGGCGCGGAGGATCTGAGCGCCGACCTGCACTGCAGCCGGACAAAGGAGGGCCTTGAGATCCTCTATGCCCGGACGCGCCTCGTCACAGCGGCGCACGCCGCCGGAATTGATGTCTACGATACCCCCTTCACCGATGTGAACGACGATGAAGGCATCGAAGCCGACAGCCGCCTTGCCCGCAGCCTGGGCTTTACCGGCAAGGCGGCCATCTCGCCCCGGCATCTGGACGCGATCAACCGCTGCTTCAGCCCCTCGCAGGCCGAAACAGACTATGCCAGACAGGTGCTTGCGGCCATTGAGGACGCAAAGCGCTGCGGAAAGGGCGCGGTAGCGCTGCGCGGAAAGATGATCGACGCGCCGATCGCCGCGCGGGCCAGACAGACGCTGGCCGCAGCAGAAGAAATTCTTGCGGAGGGAGGTACGCTGCAATGAAGGAGTCCAAGGTCGTTTCCTCTCTGCGTGAGGCGATCCGCCTTTCCGGCCTGCAGGACGGGATGTGCGTCTCGTTCCACCACCATCTGCGAAACGGCGACTATGTCGTCAACATGGTCATGGAACAGATCAGCGCCATGGGCATCCGCGATCTGACGGTCAACGCCAGCGCGCTGTTCGACGTGCACCTGCCGATGCTGGAGCATATCAAAAACGGAACGGTCAGCAGACTGCTGACCAACTATATGTCCGCCGGACTTGGCCGCGCCATTTCGGGGGGCGTCATGGACCAGCCCGTGGAGTTCCGGACGCACGGCGGCCGCCCGCGCGATATTGCAGGCGGCGAAACCCCAATCGACGTTGCATTCATCGCCGCGCCAAGCAGCGACACGATGGGCAACTGCACGGGCAAGGTCGGAAAATCGGCCTGCGGTTCGCTGGGCTACGCCTTCCCGGACGCGCAGTACGCGAAAAAGGTCATTGTTATCACCGATGAACTTGTGCCGTATCCGCTCTGCGGCTGGTCGATCCCGGAAATTTACGTGGATTATGTCGTCGCCGTGGACGCCATCGGTGACCCCGCCGGAATCGTCTCCGGCACGACCCGCATGACGCGCAATCCCGTCGCGATCACCATCGCGCAGACCGCCGCGCGGGTCATTGCCAGCTCCGGTCTTCTCAAGGATGGCTTTTCCTTCCAGACGGGCGCAGGCGGCGCGTCGCTGGCGACGGCAATGTATCTGGAAAAAATCATGAAGCAGCAGAACATTCACGGCAGTTACGCGCAGGGCGGGATCACCGGCCTGCTGGTCGATATGCTGAACGAGGGACTGTTCCGGGCGCTGCTGGATGTGCAGTGCTTCGATCTGAAGGCAGTAAGCTCCATCCGCGAAAATCCCTGCCACTGCGAAGTATCGGCGGAGCAGTACGCCAGCCCCGGCTGCCGGAGCGCGGCGGTCGACTCGCTGGATGTTGCCGTGCTCGGCGCGACAGAGATCGACACTTCGTTCAATATCAACGTCCACACGGACTCCAACGGCTCCATCATGGGCGGCAGCGGCGGCCACAGCGACGCGGCTGCCGGCAGTAAGCTCGCGCTCATCGCCGCGCCGCTGTTCCGGGGACGGCTGCCCATCGTGCGCGACCGCGTGACCTGCATCTCCACGCCCGGACAGGATGTGGACGTACTCGTGACGCAGGCGGGCGTCGCGGTCAACCCGAAAAACGCGGAGCTGCGCGAACGCCTCCGGGCGGCGGGGCTTCCCGTCGTGGACATTCACGAGCTGAAAGAGCGCGCCGAGCGCATCACAGGTGTTCCTGCACCGCTTCCGGTATCGGACCGGGTGGTCGCAAGGGTGATCTCACGCGACGGAGAGCTGCTGGACACGATCCGTCAAACGGACAATAGGAGCGGAATATGAGAGAAATACAGGCGGAGCTTCTAACCAATACCGTGGCGCAGATGTGCATCCGCGCCAATTATGACCTGCCGCGGGATGTGCTGCGGCAGCTGCAAAGCGCGCAGGCGGCAGAGCCGTGGCCCGCGGCGCAGGAGATCCTGCGGCAGATTTTAGAGAACGCGGAGCTTGCCGCCGCCAACGCCCAGCCGATCTGCCAGGACACCGGCATGGCCTGCGTGTTTCTGGAGATCGGACAGGAGGTACATATCGCGGGCGACCTCAAGTCCGCCGTGCAGGAGGGCGTGCGAAGAGGCTACGCGGCGGGCTGGCTGCGCAAGTCCGTCGTGCGCGACCCGTTTGACCGCGTCAACACGGGCGATAATACCCCGGCCATGCTCTATTTTGACCTTGTCCCCGGCGAACAGATCAAAATCACCGTCGCTCCCAAGGGCTTCGGCAGCGAAAACATGAGCCGGATCGCCATGCTCCGCCCGTCCGACGGGCTGGAGGGCGTCAAGCGCTTCGTTTTGCAGACCGTGCAGGACGCTGGCCCGAACCCGTGCCCGCCCATCGTGGTGGGCGTGGGGATCGGCGGTACGTTCGACAAAGCGGCGCTGCTGGCAAAGCAGGCGCTCCTGCGCGGGCTGGATACGCCGAACGAAGACCCGTTTTACCGGGCATTGGAGCAGGAGCTTCTGGAAAGCATCAACGCGCTCGGCATCGGCCCGCAGGGCTTCGGCGGCAGGACGACGGCGCTGGCAGTCAACATTCTGACCAGCCCGACGCATATCGCGGGCCTGCCCGTGGCGGTGAATCTCAACTGCCATGTGACGCGCCATGTAACGGAGGTGCTTTGAGATGGCGATCAAACTGAAAACTCCCCTTGACAGCGCGGCAGCGCGCGCATTGCGCGCAGGCGATATGTGCCTGCTGACGGGCGAACTCTACACCGCGCGTGACGCCGCGCACAAGCGCCTCTGCACGCTGCTCGAAGCGGGGCAGCCCCTGCCGTTTGATATGCGCGGCGCTGTTATTTATTTTGTCGGCCCGACGCCGGCAAAGCCAGGACAGGCGATCGGCTCGGCCGGGCCGACGACCTCCTACCGCATGGACGCCTACAGTCCGGCGCTGCTGCGTCAGGGTCTGACCGGCATGATCGGCAAGGGCAAGCGCAGCGAGGCGGTCATAGAGGCGATCCGCGCCTGCGGCGCCGTCTATTTCGGCGCGACCGGCGGCTGCGGCGCGCTCTTGAGCCAGTGCATCAAAAAAGCGGAGGTCATCGCCTATCCCGACCTCGGCCCGGAGGCCGTGCGGCGGCTGTATGTCGAGAATTTCCCCGTGACGGTCATCATCGACAGCGAGGGCAATAACCTTTATGAGATCGGAAGACAGAACTATCTTGACAGTATGCGGCAGCGTGAAGCGTGCGGCAGCGGAGTATGAGGTGCAGCTATGAACGAAGAACGGAAAAAGGTACTCATCATCGGCGTCATCGGCGCGGACGTACACGCGGTTGGGAACAAGATCCTCTATCACGCGTTCACCGAGGCGGGCTTTGACGTTGTGAATCTGGGTGTCATGGTTTCGCAGGAGGAGTATATCGAGGCGGCGATCGAAGCGGACGCGGACGCTATCGTGGTGTCCTCGCTTTACGGTCAAGGGGAGCTGGACTGCCGCGGAATGCGGGAAAAGTGCGACGAGGCCGGTCTTGCCGGAATTCCGCTGCTCGTCGGCGGCAATATCGTCGTCGGCAAGCAGGATTTCGCGGACGTGGAAAAGCGCTTCAAGGCCATGGGCTTTGACCGGGCCTTCCCGCCCGGTACGCCGCCGGAAACGACCATCGCCGCGCTGCGGGAGATCCTGTATCCCGAAGAGGGACCGCAATGAAGCCAGTATTGTTGACGGATTTCGGCAGCACCTACACGAAGCTGACTGCCGTTGATCTGGACGCAGCCAAGCTTCTCGGCACGGCGCAGGCATATACAACGGTCGCTTCGGATGTGCGCATCGGTTTTCAGAAGGCGCTGGACGCGCTGCTTGCGCAGACAGGGCCATTGACATTTGCGCAGTCGTATGCCTGCTCCTCAGCGGCGGGCGGCCTGCGGATGATGGTCAGCGGACTTGTGCCGGAGCTGACGATGGAGGCCGCGCGGCTGGCAAGCCTCGGCGCGGGCGCAAAGATCGTCGGGCAGTTTTCATTCGAGCTGACGCAGGACGATCTGGAAACCATTCAGCGCGTGAACCCGGACATTTTTCTTCTGGTCGGCGGCACGGACGGCGGCAACAGCGCCTGCGTCATTCATAACGCGCAGATGCTCGCCGCGATCCGCCCGCAGTTCCCAATCGTTCTCGCGGGCAACCGCACGGCCATGCAGCAGTGCCGGAAGGCGCTGGAGGGCTTCGAGGTATCCGTCTGCGAAAACGTCATGCCGAAATTCGGCGTGCTCAAAACGGAGGACACGCAGAAGACCATCCGCAGCATTTTCCTGCGCCGCATCGTGCAGGCAAAGGGCCTGAACGCCGCGGCAGAGCGCATGAGCGGCCCGATGATGCCGACGCCTGCGGCGGTCATGCAGGCCATGACGCTGCTGGCGAAGGGGACGGACAAAACGCCCGGCATCGGGGAGCTGATCGGTGTGGATGTCGGCGGCGCGACGACGGACATCTATTCCATTGCCGAGGGGATGCCCCGGCAGATGAACCGGGTCTACAAGGGTCTGCCGGAGCCGTATGTCAAGCGGACGGTCGAGGGCGATATCGGTATGCGCTATTCCATCGAGGGCGTGCTGGCTGCGGTGGGCGCGCAGCGGCTGGCGGAGCTTTCCGGGCTTTCGCCGGAGCGGGTGGAGGCGCTCGTGCAGCTGCTTGCGCACAATACGCAGACGCTGCCGGAGCACGATACGGAGCTGGAGATGCTTGATTACGCGGTCGCTTCCATGGCCGTGCAGACCGCCGTGATGCGCCACGCCGGTACGCTTGAGGAAACGTATACGATGCTCGGACAGACCTTCGTGCAGAGCGGAAAGGATCTGAGCGAGGTGCGCAGGGTCGTCGTGACGGGCGGGAGCCTCATCCATTCGCAGCGGGCGCGGCAGATCGCGCGCTTTGCCTGCTGCGACCCGGCTGCGCCTGCGTCGCTCCGTCCGAAAAAGGCGGATATCATTCTGGACAAACGTTATATTCTGGCGGCGATGGGCCTGCTTGCGCAGAGCGAGCCGGAGATCGCGCTCCAAATCATGAAAGAGGAGATCAACTGATGGAAATTCAGAACAGAAAGATCCCGGAAGGGGAATTCATGGCAATGCGGCAGGAGGTTCTGCAGCAGTGGCCGACGGGCCGGGACGTCGATCTGACGGAGGCCGCGGCGTATCAGAAGCAGCAGAAGCCGAGCCGCAATTTTTCCGCCAGACTGATCGAAGCGAAAAAGGAGCACAGGACGCTCATCCAGCCGCGTGCCGGTGTGCCGGTGCTTGAGGAGCACATCAAGCTCATGCAGTATCTGGAAAAAGAGGGCGAGGCAGATCTGCTGCCGACCACCATCGACAGCTACACCCGCCAGAACCGCTATCACGAGGCCGAGGAGGGCATCAAGGCCTCCAAGGAGGAGGGCCGCGCCATGCTCAACGGCTTCCCGGCCGTCAACCACGGTGTTTCCGGCTGCCGGAGAGTCGTGGAGAGCGTCAATGTGCCGGTGCAGGTGCGCCACGGCACCCCCGACGCCCGGCTTCTGACCGAGATCGCCTATGCGGGCGGCTTCACCAGCTACGAGGGCGGCGGCATCTCCTACAATCTGCCCTACTGCAAAAACGTCCCGATGGAGACGACCATCGCCAACTGGCAGTACGTCGACCGGTTGACCGGCCTGTATGAGGAAATGGGCGTTTCCATCAACCGTGAGCCGTATGGGCCGCTGACCGGCACGCTCGTGCCGCCCTGCATTTCCCACGCGGTCGCCATCATCGAGGCGCTGCTTGCGGCGGAGCAGGGCGTGAAAAACATCACGGTCGGCTACGGCCAGTGCGGCAACCTGATCCAGGACATCGCCGCAGTCCGCACACTTGAGGAGCTGACGGAGGAATATCTTGCAAAGTACGGCTATCACGACGTAGTTGTCACGACGGTGCTGCACCAGTGGATGGGCGGCTTCCCGGCGGACGAGGCAAAAGCGTTCGGCGTCATCTCGACCGGCGCGCTGATCGCGGCGCTTTCCAAGGCCACGAAGGTCATCGTCAAAAGCCCGCACGAGGCCATCGGCATCCCGACGATGGAGGCGAACGCGCAGGGGCTGCGCTGCACACGGCAGGTCGTCAGCATGATGACCGAGCAGACGTTTGCCAACACGCATCTGGACGAGGAAATGGAGATCATCCGGCAGGAAACGCGCTGCATCGTCGACAAGTGCTTCGAGCTTGGCATGGGCGATATCGCGCTCGGCGCGTGCCGCGGCGTAAAGGCGGGCGTTCTGGACGTTCCGTTCGCGCCCTGCCGCTTCAATGCCGGTCAGATGCTGCCGTGCCGCGACAACGACGGCGCGGTGCGCATCATGAACATGGGCAATCTCCCGTTTACAAAGGAGCTTCGGGATTATCATATGGGAAAAATCGCGGAACGCGCTGCGTTTGAGCATCGGAAAGCGACATTCCAGATGGTGACCGACGACGTTTACGCCATCAGCAAGGGACGCCTGGTCGGGCGGCCCAGATAAAGGAACAGGAGGAACAGAACATGAAAATCAAGGATGTTGTTTGCGCTGCGGGCAGCACGGGGTTTTATTTTGATGACCAGCGCGCCATCAAGCGCGGCGCGGGTCACGACGGTATGTTTTACATCGGCCAGCCCGTCACGGAGGGCTTTTCCGCCGTGCGCATGAAGGGCGAGGCTGTCTCGGTCATGATCGTTCTGGAAGACGGCCAGATCGCCTTCGGCGACTGCGCGGCGGTGCAGTATTCCGGCGCGGGCGGACGCGACCCGCTGTTTCTGGCAAAGGACTTTATCCCCATCATCGAGCAGTATGTCCGCCCGATGCTGCTGGGCCGGGAGGCAGATGATTTCCGCGGCCTGTGCGCGCAGATGGAGGCCATCGAGGTAAACGGCAAGCGCCTGCATACGGCCATCCGCTACGGTGTCTCGCAGGCCATTCTGGACGCAGTCGCCAAGGCGACGGGACGCCTGATGTGCGAGGTCGTCGCGGACGAATACGGCTGCACGGTCAGCCAGACGCCGATCCCCATCTTTACGCAGTCCGGCGACGACCGCTATGACAACGCCGACAAGATGATCATCAAGCGCGCGCAGGTGCTGCCGCACGCGCTCATCAACAACGTGCAGACCAAGCTCGGCGAGCACGGCGAAAAGCTGCTGGAGTACGTCAAATGGCTCCGTGACCGCATCCTGACCATGCGCGCGGACGAGAGCTATCAGCCCGTCCTGCACATCGACGTCTACGGCACCATCGGCGCGGCGTTCGGAAACAACAACTATGCCGCCATGGCCGATTATCTTGCGGAGCTGGAGCAGGCGGCAAAGCCCTTCCATCTGCGCATCGAAGGGCCGATGGACTGCGACTGCGACCGCGAAACGCAGATCGTTGCGCTTGCGGGCCTGACGGCGGAGCTTGACCGCCGCGGCATTCAGGTCGAGCTGGTCGCTGACGAATGGTGCAACACGCTCGAGGATATCCGGGAATTTGCCGACCGCAGAGCCGGTCATATGGTGCAGATCAAGACGCCCGACCTCGGCGGCATCAACAATACCATTGAGGCAGTGCTCTACTGCAAGGCGCATGGCATCGGCGCCTATCAGGGCGGCACCTGCAACGAAACGGACCGCTCGGCCCAGGTCTGCGTCCACTGCGCCATGGCGACCCAGCCGGTGCAGATCCTTGCCAAGCCCGGCATGGGCGTCGACGAGGGCTACATGATCGTATCCAACGAAATGAACCGCATCCTCGCCCTGCGTCAGGCAAAGCAGCGCAGCTGAGCAAGAACCAAAACACGCCGCTGGCCGAGAGGCCAGCGGCGTTCACTCTGTCAAAAACAGTTGTTCCTTCATTTTTTGTGCGGGATTTTCAAGGTCTGCGTAGGGGCGGACGGCTCTGTCCGCCCGGCGGGGTGTACTGGTTTTACAGAAATTCACGGCGAATACATATGCACCAGCAGTATCGAATGCTTGAAGATGCCAAGCGAAACACAGCTGCTCCCCGCCTGCATCAGTCTGCGCCGAAGACCGCATCGCTTCAATTCGTTCCGATGGGCAGGTCCACGCTGCGGAAGATCATCGGCTCGAGCATCACGTCATGCGCGTAATAGATGGATGCGCCATGCTCCGGGTCGAGCGCCGTGAGCGCCAGAGTTCCGTCCGGGGCCAGGCTCACGCGCCAGCCGGTGTCGGAAGAGAAGTCCGGCAGGAGGCGCTCGTACTGTTCCTGTATGCGCGCGCTGTCCAGCTTGCGTGTGTTACACCTGCTCCGTATTCCGCGGAAGCGTCCGTGTCAGGATCAGGGTATATCCGACCGTGAGCAGGATCAGAGCGGCAAGATGCAGAAGCTGCGTCTGCATTGTACCCGCAGCCGACAGCGGGCGCAACCTGCCAGCACTGTCCTGCCGGACTGAATTTCTCCGGGCAGGGGGCAGGAAGGAAGTTGTTCTGCTCCAGCAGCGGCCGGTAGTATTCTGTCACAATATGATCGCCCACCGGCTGAAAACCGTCCGCCATGCCGCGCAGATCCTCGTGGTGGACAAGGGACAGATCGTCCAGCGCGGCACACACGAGGCGCTGATGGCGCAGGGCGGCATCTACCGCCGCTTCATCACCGGCCGCGAACAGGCCGTGGGCTGGAAGCTGTAAAAACGCGTTCAGACCCGCACAGATTCCTCCTGCCCGCGTATGCTGACAGGGGGGATTTTTTATGTGTGTGAAGACCGAGCGGCTCGGGCTGCTTCTGATCGGGGCGGGCGTTGGACTTTTGCTGTCGTTTGCGCTGTGCGGGTGGTTTTTGCGGGTGCTGATCGCGGCGATCCTGATCGTGCTGGGACTTTTGCTGCTGAAATAATTTCCGAAACATATCCTTGTCCGGCTCTGCGTATATATATCCCAGAACATATACAAGGAGTTGAGACTATGGAGCTTGCATTTGAACAGAAACAACGGTCCTGCCTGCATCGCACGGCGCATCTCTCGCTTGCGCAGGAGCAGACACAGGAGCTCATCATACCCGACAGTATGCCGGACGCTTCCCGCACGCTCATCTGCTGCGCCGAGCCGGAGGTACAGAGCAAAACGAACCGGGAGGGCAGTCTTCTCGTGACGGGGACGCTGCGCACGGGCTGCCTGTACGCAGACGAAGCGGGCGGCTTGCAGCTGCTGACCTCCGAGCTGCCGTTTACGGTCAAGCTGGAGTGCGCCGAGCTGCGCGAGGACACGCAGACGCTCGTGCGCTGCTGCGTCCGCAGCGCGGACAGCCGCCTGATCAACTCGCGCAAGGTGCTCCTGCGCGTGAGCGTTCTGGTTCAGGCGGACGGCTATGAGCCGCAGACGCAGAGCATGAGCGTCCTCAAGGATCCGCCCGCCTGCCTGCAGCTGAAAACGCAGACCTATGAGACGAATGCGCCTGTGGAGCTTTCCGAGCGCGCGTTTCAGGTCAGCGAGGAGCTGAACCTGCCGGACGGCAGGCCGCAGATCGCACGGCTGGTCAGCTGTTTGCTCACGCCGGTCGTGCAGGAGCAGGGGCTGGTCGGGAGCAAGGCCGTCCTGAAGGGAACCGCAAATCTGCAAATTACTTATCTGGACAATGAAAACGCCCTGCGGACGCTGAGTTTTTCCGTGCCGTTTTCGCAGTACTGCCAGATGGAGGGCGACTACGATCAGGACGAAACGCTCGAATCGGTGCTGCTCGTGACCGGCGTGCAGCTGGAACCGGTCGCGTCGGAGCAGTCGCAGAAGCTGCTGTTCGGCGCGGGGCTGCTGGCGCAGTGCATGGTCGTGCAGCCGCAGGCGCTGACGCTCTGTGAGGACGCATATTCGACCAAGGGCGAGTTCCAGCCGCAGTGGGAAACGCAGGAGCACACCATGCGCCTCGACGCGCAGACGCTGCGTGAGCCTGTCCGCGCCTCGTTCCCGGTGCAGGCCGCCGCCGTGCTCGACTGCCGGGTCTACCCGGACGCACAGGCGCTTGAGCGGACAGACGACGGCGTTACCGTCCATGTGCCGCTGCGCGCGGACCTCGTGTATACCGACCCGGACGGCGCGGTGCAGGCCGAGACGTTCCGCACGGAGGTCAGCTGCCATACGGCGCTGAGCGAAAACGGCCTCTGCGAGGCCGTGTGTACGATCCAGCCGGAGGGCTACGCCTCGGCGGGTAGCGGCGCGGTCGAGCTGCGCTATGACGCGGTCTTTCAGGTACAGACGTTTTCCCGGCAGACGCTGCAGAATCTGTCCGGCGGGACGCTCGACCTGACGAAGCAGCAGAACACGCAGCGGCCGTCAGTCGTCATCCGGCGCATGAGCGAAAACGCCGCGCTCTGGGACCTTGCGCGGCAGTACCGGACGACGGCGCAGTCGATCCAGCAGGCCAATCATCTGACGCAGCCGGAGGCGGACGCCGGACGGCTGCTGCTGATCCCTATGTGAGACGGGAGGCGGGAATATGGAACAACGTTCGATCTACGCGCAGATCGCGGACCGCACGGACGGCACGGTCTATATCGGCGTCGTCGGCCCTGTGCGGACGGGAAAATCCACCTTTATCAAGCGCTTCATGGAGCAGCTCGTGCTGCCGAACATCGAAAACGTCTATGAGCGCGAACGCGCCACCGACGAGCTGCCGCAGTCCGGCTCGGGCCGGACGATCATGACGGCGGAGCCGAAATTCGTCCCGAACGAGGCCGCCCGCATCAGCCCGGACGGAAAAACGACATTGCAGGTGCGGCTGATCGACTCTGTGGGCTACATGATCCCCGGCGCGGTCGGCGACACGGAGGACGGCAAGCCCCGCATGGTCACGACGCCCTGGGCCTCCGAGGAGCTTCCCATGGCACAGGCGGCGGAGCTTGGCACCAAAAAGGTCATGGAGGACCACAGCTCCATCGGCGTTGTCGTCACGACGGACGGAACGGTCACGGATATCCCGCGCGAGGATTACCGCGAGGCGGAAGCCCGCGCCATTGCGGATATGCAGAAGACGGGCAAGCCGTTCGTGGTCGTCGTCAATACGCAGGACGCGAAAAAGGGACAGGCGGACGCGATTTGCGCCCGCATCCGGGCCGATTACGGCGTGCAGGCGCTGACGATGGACTGCGCGGTGATGCAGACGCAGGATATTGCGCGGCTGCTCGAAGCGGTCATGTACGCGTTCCCGGTCGAGGAGCTGCGGTTCTTCCTGCCGAGCTGGGTGCGGGCGCTGCCGGACGATCATCCGGTCAAAGCTGCCCTGTATGACGCAATGCTTGAACGCGCGGCGCGGCTCACGAGCCTCAGCGAGGCGGAAAGCGTCATGGGGTCGTTGCGGGAGCTTGATCCGGTCGACGCGTTCCGCGTGCGGGAGGTCGATCTTGGAACCGGCACGGTCACCTGCGAACTGCATCTGCCGGAAACGCTGTTCTACGAAGAACTGTCCAAGCAGGCGGGCGTGGAGATCGCGGACGACGAGGCGCTTATGCAGATGCTGCGGGAGCTTTCGCAGACGAAAAAGCTCTACGAAAAGGTACAGACCGCGCTCGAACAGGTCAAGGCGACCGGTTATGGCATCGTCATGCCGGGCGCAGAGGAATTGAAGCTCGAAAAGCCGGAAATCGTGAAGAAAAACGGCAATTACGCCGTCAAGTTGCGCGCCAGCGCGCCGTCCATCCACATGATGCGCGCGCAGATCGAGACGGAGATCAGCCCCATGGTCGGCGGCGAACAGGAATCACAGCAGCTCATCGACTATCTGCTCGGCGAATATGAAGAGGACACCGATAAGCTCTGGCAGAGCAATATTTTCGGCAAATCGCTCTATGAGCTTGTCTCCGAGGGCGTCACGGCCAAGATCATGCGTATGCCGGACGACGCGCGGCAGAAGCTCACAAAGACCCTTGGCCGCATGATCAACGAAAACACCGGCGGGATGATCTGCATTCTGCTGTGAATACCCGCAGCGCCCCCTGTCATGCTGTGACATGACAGGGGGCGCTGGGTGCGTGCTGATATTGTCTGTGCGTCCGGCGCGGTTACGCCAGCTTGTATTTTTCCTCAAACGTGTTGTACTGCATCAAGAATTCATTGCTGCCGGATTTGACGTCGCCGAGGTACTTGTGCAGATCGATGCGCTCGTTCTTCATGTCGAGCAGACAGCCCGCGATGTTCGAGCAGTGGTCGGCCACGCGTTCCAGATTTGTCAGCAGATCGGACAGCACGAAGCCTGCGGCCAGCGAGCATTCGCCGCGCTGGAGACGGGCGATGTGATTCGTACGCAGCTTGTCCTTCAGCTTGTCGATGACCTGCTCCAGCGGCTCGACCTGCCGCGCAAGCGTCAGATCGTCCTGCAAGAACGCCCGGCTTGTGAGATCAACGATCTCGCTCACGGCGTTCAGCATCGTCTGAAGTTCTTTTTTTGCAGAGTCCGTGAACGAAACGCCCTTTTCCTTCAGCTCTTCCGCCGATTCGATAATATTGACGGCGTGGTCTGCAATGCGCTCAAAATCGCCGATCAGATGCAGCAGCTTCGACGATTCCACGCTGTCCTGCTCGCTCATCGGCTGCGTGGCCAGATGTACGAGGAAGGTTCCCAGCGTGTCCTCATAGCGGTCGGTATCGTCCTCCCGCTGCCGGACGGAGGCAGCCAGCTCCGGCGTAAAGCCGAGCACGGCCTGTAAGCTCTCATGCAGCGCAAGCTCGGAGTCCGCAGCCATGCGCTTGGCCAGCTCCTCGCTCTTGACGAGCGCAATGGCGGGCGTTGCAAACAGGCGCTCGTCCAGAACAGTTGCGGTGTCGGTGCTGCGGCCATCCGGGATGATCCGGTACGACAGCTTTTCCAGCAGTCCGCAGCACGGCAGCAGCATCAGCGTGCAGAGCAGATTGAAGATCGAGTGAATGAGCGCGATATGGAACGTATCGATAGCGGTCGAGACGAACGCAAAGCGGAAAATCGCGTTTGCAGCCTCAAACAGCGCCAGCCAGACGACTGTGCCGATGATATTGAAGCTCAGATGCACGACGGCTGCGCGCCGCGCGTTCTTGTTCGTGCCGACGGAGGACAGCATGGCCGTCACGCACGTGCCGATGTTCTGTCCCATGATAATGGGGATCGCCGCGCCGTAGCTGACAGCCCCGGTCGAGGACAGCGCCTGCAGAATACCGACCGACGCGGACGAGGACTGCACAATGCCCGTCAGAATCGCGCCAGCCAGAACGCCCAGAATGGGATTCGAGAACAACAGGAAGAATTTCGTGAAGTTCGGGTCGTCCCGCAGCCCGGAGACAGAGCCAGACAGCGATTCCATGCCGAACATCAGCGTCGCGAAGCCAAGAAGGATCAGGCCCGTGTCCTTTTTCTTGCCCTTTGCGGTCAGATACAGAATAATGCCAATCACAGCCAGCACCGGCGTGAACGACGACGGCTTCAACAGCTGCACGAACAGGCTGTCCCCGCTGATGCCGGACAGCGACAGCAGCCACGCTGTCACAGTCGTGCCGATATTCGCGCCCATGATAACAGGAATGGACTGCTTGAGGCTCAAAAGACCCGAATTGACAAAGCCCACGACCATGACCGTCGTAGCCGAGGACGACTGAATGACCGCCGTAACGGCAAGCCCCGTCAGAAGCCCGGAAAATTTCCCGTTCGTCAGCTTCGCCAGAATGGCCTTCAAGGACCCGCCCGCGCGCTTTTCCAGCGCCGTGCCCATCACACTCATGCCGAACAGGAACAAACTCAGCGAGCCGAGCAATGTTAAAAAGTTAAAAATCGTCATATCCGCACAGACCTCTTTCCAAATTCGTTTTATCTGATATAAATATAGAAAGAGAATGTCAAATGCGCGTCCAGAATTACGTTAAATCTTCGTGATATTTCCCGCAGAATCTTAAATCCAAATCAATTTCCGGTTAAACCGCCGACAGTCCGGCGAATCTGCACGCACCCAAAGCCTTCCCCGCCGGGGAAGGTGGCCCGAAGGGCCGGATGAGGGCGGGGAGCAGCCGCGAATTGTTGAAGCTTCACAGCATCGCCGCCCATCCGAAAAAACTTTTTCTCCAAATTCCCCACAAATAAAGCAGCCAGCATCTTGCAATTGCGGCACAGTTCGTATATAATTATTCTACGAATACTAGGGGTAGTGTAGACTCTTGCAGCACCCAGTTACAATTTCACCCCGATTGTACGTCCGACCGAGATGAGGAGGAATGCGAAGAATGAAACGCAACCGAATATTGGCCATAGGCATCGCACTGCTGCTGGCGGTGCAGCTGCTGACACCGCTTGCCTGCGCCGCAGGCACGACGCTCAAGCTCACAGCCCCGGACAAGCTGCCGGACGTCGGCCAGACCTTTACCGTCACGGCGGAGCTGACCGGCAACACAGGTCTTGCCGCCGTGCAGCTCAGTCTGGGCTACGACGATTCCGTTGTCGAATGCACCGGCATTGAAAACGGGGCGCTCGTTGCCGGTATGCTCGCCGCGAGCAACCCGTACGCAACGCGCGGCGGCGTCGGCGCGATCCTCGCAGCGGCGACCACCACCGCCGTCAAGACCGATGGCAGCCTCGCCGTGTTTACCTTCCGCGTCAAGGCGGCGGGCGACGCGAAGCTGACCCTCGCCGATGCGCTCCTTTCTGACATTGACGGCAAGGCGCTCTCGCTTTCCTATTCGCTCCCGGCGCTGATCGCGCAGGGCAGCACCGGCTCTGGTTCCACCGGCGAAAAGCCGGGCACGGACGATAAAAAGTCCGACGACGACAAGAAATCCGAAGACGACAAAACGGCTGAGGACGACAAGAAGTCCGAAGAGGAGAAGCCCGCAGACACCACGCAGGAGGAAGTCAAAGCCGGCTCCTTCCGCGACGTGACCAGCGCGCACTGGGCCTTCGCCTCGGTCGAACGCGCGGCGGAACTGGGACTTGTCACCGGCTATTCCGACGGCACCTTCCGGCCCGACACCCCCGTGACTCGCGCACAGTTCGTCCTCATGCTCTGGCGCATGTGCGGCAAGCCCGCTGCGGCCAAGGCGGCCTCGTTTGCAGACGCCAGCGCGGACTGGTATCAGGACGCACTGAGCTGGGCCGTAGAAAAAGGCTATGTGAACGGCCTGTCCGACACCCGCTTCGGCCCCGACGCCCCCATCACGCGCCAGCAGGCCATGGCCATCCTCTTCCGCCTGAACGGCGGGCAGAGCGGCACAGAGCTGACGCTGACCGGCATTTATGAGCAGACCTTCGCCGACAGCACGACCATCGCCGCCTGGGCGAAGGACGCGACCTGGTGGGCGGTCTACCATGAGCTTGTTTCCGGCGTCGGCGGCAGCCGCATCGCACCGGAGGCCAACGCGTCCCGCGCGCAGATCGCGGCGATCCTGCTGCGGTATGCGGATCAATTTATGACAATGGAGGAAGCGGCATGAAAAGAAGAATGCTTGCGCTGCTGCTCGCAGTGCTGACACTCACGATGCTCACCGCAGCCGCATTCGCAGAAGACACAGACCTCGGCGTATTTAATGTAAGAGGGCCCCTGACGGTCATGAGCGGAACGCAGGATGGGAACTTCTACACGTTCGAGCTGAACTGCACCGGCCTGACCGGCGAGTATTCGCTTGTGCTGCTCCTCGAGGGCGACAGCAAAGTCCCCACAGAAGGCAACATCCAGTACATCGACCAGATGAGCGTGGAGGGCGGCAAGGTGACATTCACCCTCAAGCCCAAGGCGCTGACGGAGGGTACATACAACGTCTACATCAGCACGACTGACAAGCCCCTTGAAAAGGTAGCGTCGTTCGAGTACGGCACAAAGCCGCCGTACACGCTGGGCGACGTAAATAATGATGGAAGCATTGATCCCAAAGATGCGGTGCTTGTATTGAGACACGCTGCTGCATTGATTACACTCAGTGGAGATCAACTAAAGGCAGCTGATGTCAATGGTGACAATACGGTTGACCCCAAGGATGCTGTGAAGATTCTCCGCTATGCAGCAAAACTGATTACGAGCTTTGAAGACTAATCTGGAGGCGAGTTGAAAGCATATGAAAAATAGATTGAAGAGAGTATGTGCATTGCTTCTTGCAATTATGATGTTGATGTCTACTCTTAGTTTAAACGTATTTGCGGGCTCGGTTATTCCCGGCACAAAGGATGAAAAAATTCATCTGGGCTGGAAATACTTTGAGTACGATGAAGACAACGAAGCCGCTGGAGCTGCCGTACAGGCGCTTGAAGCAGGAAAGACCTATTGTGTCAGACTGGCTTTTTTCGATAATCCTTCGGACGAAAATAGCACGGTTACGGGCGCAACCATCTCTGTGAGATATGACGCCGAAGCGGTCAATATCCCGGATACGGGAGAGGCCACTGTAAATAGTGTTTTTTACGAATATCAGGGAACCTTTATTCCAAACAACGATGGAAACGGCCTGCTTACGATTACGCTTGCAACCACATCGGGAATCCGAACCAACAGAGGAAAGCTCGTTACGGCTGGCAACTTCTTTGAGGCGGTTTTCGAAGCAAAAAAGACTGTTACAGAAGATGAACTGAAGACACTTTTCCACCTCGGCTCGGAAACCAACATGATTTTCGATGTCAACGAAAAGGACTTCACTATTGTTGAATGCCCCGCATTTACTGCCCGCGTCAAGGATGGTGCGGCGGACTTCTTCCCCACCACCACTGCGGAGAAGATCGCAGAAAACCTTGTCGGTGAATACATCGACGAAAACGGCAATGCGACTGCGGTTAGCGACTTCACCGTCACGCTTCCGGCCACTGGCCTTGTGAAAGGCGAAAATGTCGTCACTGCCAGCTATAACGGCTATACCTGCGATGTCACGATCACAGTAAAGCCGGATACCATGACCGGCATTTCGATCACACACGAACCCAACATGAGCTACAACAGCGGCGATAAGCTGAACCTGACCGGCCTTGTCGTTTCCGCGCAATACGCAAGCGGCGATACGGTTGAGCTTGGCTCCGGCGTGTACGCGACTGACCCGGCAAAGAACACCGAACTGACAGTCGCTGAACACAATGGCAAGCACATCACGGTCACGGTCGGCAGCTTCACTGCGGAAACGACCGGCGTTCTGACTGTGACCCCCGCCAATATCAGCGGTGCTTCCATTGAAGATGTCGGCCCCTTCGAATACGATAACGGCAATGAGATCAAGCCCACCCCGGCTATCACGCTTGGCGAAAAGACCCTTGAAAACGGCGTGGATTATGATCTGTCCTATGAGAGCAACATCAACGTCGGCATCGCGACGCTGACCGCGACCGGCAAGGGCGAATATCAGGGCACTGTTTCGGCGACCTTCCAGATCACAAAAGCCACCGGCAAGCTGACGCTGAAGGTCAACAACGAGGAAAACGCAGTTACGATTACGTACGGCGACTCCATCACGTTCACCGACGGCAACGGTATCGCCATCGGCGGGGGTAATCCTTCTGATGTCGTGATCTACTATAAAACAACGGACGAGAGTACCGGTACAGTATACGACAGTACATCGACACAGTTGAACGTCGGTGCCTATACCTTCTGGGCCGTCCGTTCTGCGGATGACAACCATGAGGCGGCAACCTCCAACGAGGTCGTTGTGACCATCGTTCCGAGAACGGTCACCAACCCGGCGCTGACCATCGAAGGCTTTGTGAAGGGCAGCAGAAAGAGGGACCTTACATTCACGAATGTGACGGCTAATCTGGAAACTCCGACAGGCTACAATTGCTACGAAGGCACGGAAGCCACCGGAAATCCTGATAACGCAGGAAACTTCAAAGTAGGCACTACCTATAGCAT
>OWJI01000305.1_pt1 | contig 39020 bp, 38 predicted proteins | sample 1732541 | NCBI WGS metagenome assembly OWJI01 (sample SAMN05065727, study PRJEB22554) | human gut metagenome | biome: ENVO:2100002; feature: ENVO:00000062; material: ENVO:00002003 | host: Homo sapiens | place: USA
TTCTGTTTGTAATCAACTTTCCCCCTCACACGGGAATTTCAAAAAACTATTGAGGAATAAAATAAAATGTGTATCATTGACATAAAAAATGAGCCCCTAATAACATAAAATATATACACTAAAACTTGAAATATGTGACTTTAAATTGTGCATAATGACAGATATAATGAAGGCACATTGATACTTCCGGCGCCGAAGTGACAATAATGAACAAATTGAACAGCAAAAAACAAAACTAAGAAACAAGAAACAACAGAGAAAATAACAGAATATGGACGGAGGTTATTTATGGTAAAGAAAAAGTTATTATCAGCTACACTGGTTGCGGTTACCGTATGTTCCATGATATTTACAGGGTGTGGTAGCTCTGCGGAAAATACGGGAAATGATACAGGAAAGACAGATACCGGCGCACAGGCAGGAAATACTGCGGATGATGTAGAGAAACCGGAAAAGATTACAATTATGGTAGACGGAACATTTACGCAGCTGGCAGATGGTCAGGAAGAATGGGTCAATAAATGGGAAGAACTGACAGGAATTGAACTGGAAGTTATTCAGCCGGATCACAATGCTTACTATGATGTGCTGGGACAGACATTTGCCAGCGGACCGGAGAACTGGCCGGATGTAGTAATCCTTGGATCTTCCTATTATTCCGGATATGCAGGAGAAGGAGCTCTCTGGGATATGACGGATGCCTGGAACAATTCGGAGCTGAAGAAGAATCCCAAAACGGATGTGAGTGTCGTAGAAGGGAATATGCTGGATGGACACCTGTATGGACTGGCACTGAGCGGCGGTGGTGGTTGCATGACTTTCGTTAGAAAACAGTGGCTGGATAATTGTGGACTGGATATTCCTACAACGTATGAAGAGTACCTGGAAATGCTGGATGCCTTCAGTAACGGTGATCCGGATGGAGACGGCATTAATGGCAATACCATTGGTGTGTCCGCAGCGGGATTTGTAGGTAATGAAGCTCCTTATACCAATTATCTGCCGGAATTCTATCAGGACGCATATCCTTCCTTCTATCAGGGAGAAGATGGCGTATGGAGAGATGGATTTACCGAGGATTCCATGAAAGAAGCGATCAAGAGATTACAGAATGCTTACAACAAGGGTTATATCGACAAGGAATCTCTGACGAATGCGACCAGTAATTGCCGTACCAAATTTATGGAAGGTGAGTTCGGAGCATTTACTTACTGGGCAGGCGGATGGGCTGATACGATGTCGGAGGGACTGATTGCAAATGGACTGGACGGCGAACTGGTATTTATGCCGCCTATCGCAGAGCTTGGAAAATACTGGCAGAGATGTGCACCGGTGTATGCGATTACTTCTTCGTGTAAGAATCCGGAAGGCGTATTTAAATATTTCCTGGAAAGCATTTTTGATGATGGAGATATGGAAACCTTGTGGAGCTATGGAGTAGAAGGCGTTCATTGGTCCAGACAGGCAGAAACAGTATGTGGTAATACATATCAGGATGGAGAATTCCATATGCTGGAGATGCGTTCTCAGCCCGGAGTACAGTATGGGGGCGGTATTATAGGAAATGACAATATCTGCCCGTTGACAGAAAAACTGATGCCCGTAAAGAAATATACAGAGGAATCTATGGAAATCTTCAATGCCAATAACAAGACGGCACCTCTGCCGGTAACAACAGATATGATGAGCCAGTATAACGGCGATCTGACCAGTTTGAAGAACTCTATTATTGCGGACTGTGTAGTACAGGGTGTTTCTGTGGAAGAGGGATACAAACGATTTGAACAGGAAGGCGGAGCAGAATGGTCTCAGGCAATCGTAGATTCCCTGAATAAATAATCTGGTAACAGTATAGGAGGTTGCATTATGATAGATAAAATGAGAGAGCTGACAGACGGGCAGATGCAGGAGTTTGTAAAAGTGTTGGAAAAAAGACGGGTTCCGCTGCATAGTGTTCTGATAGCGCAGCATGGGAAGCTTATATTTGAAAAATATTATGCACCCTATTGCCGTAATAAACTTCAGAGAATGTTTTCTGTGACTAAGAGCTTTACTTCTCTGGCAATCGGATTGCTGGAGCAGGAGGGGAAGATTTCTCTGCAGGATCATATCTGCGATTATTTCCCGGAATATCTTCCCGGAGTAGTACATCCCTGGCTGGCAGAGATGACGATTGAAAATATGTTGAAAATGCAGACCTGCCACAATATGACGACTTATAACAAGACCAGCACAACGGAGAACTGGGTGAGGAGCTTTTTCCAGACAGAACCCACCCACAGACCCGGAACGCTCTTTATGTATGATACATCATCCTCCCATGTACTCTGTGCACTGGTAGAAAAACTGACTGGTAAGAAGATGCTGGATTATATGAAGGATAAGCTGCTGCGCCAGATTGGCTTCAGCGAGGAGTCTTATATCTTAGAGGATCCCTTTGGAACCTCTATGGGAGGGAGTGGCCTGATGGCTACTCCCGAGGATCTGCTACGTACCGGCTGTATGATGTTAAAGCAGGAAAAAGGTTCCTATGTAGCGAGAGCGACAGAGCCGAGAACAGCAACACAGTTGGATGGAGCTGATGGCTGGTATGGATATATGATTCCAATTCCGATGGAGGGAACTTTTGGAATGATGGGGATGGGCGGACAGATGATGCTGGCATTTCCGGAAATGGATCTCGTCGTTGTAACGACAGCAGATACGCAGGGGATGGTCGGAGTCGAGCAGCTGATGCAAAATGCTGTGACAGAAGTTCTACTGAAGGATTGTTTTCCGGAAAACGATGTGGAGAAAACAACGTTGCCTGTGCTGCGTACAGTGTTTGAAGGAAAACCTTGTGCAGATTATGGGAAAAAATATCCCCTGCTCCGAAACAAGTATGGATTTACATGGTGTGGCGTGACTTTTTCCGAGGAGGATCAAAAAGGAGTGCTCTCGTATGAAATGGAGGGAAGAGAATGTCAGATTCCTTTTGGAATCGGACATCTGGAAGAGGGAGAGTTCCCCATATATAAGGAGAAATGTGCTTCTTCCGGAGCCTGGATAGATCAACATACGCTGTTTATCCTTTGCTGGCTGATCGGAGAAAGTGTTGCGTCCATCCGCTTCCGCCTCTATTTCTCGGAAGATGGACTGACCATACATATGAATAAAACAGAAGAGACAAAGTACAACGAATATATGGGATTTTTGAATAGCTGAGATAGAGCAGCCGGAACGGAGGGTAAACGTTGAATGTGAAAGAAAAAGGAAAAACTTTGCCTAAGAGGACGCCTGGAGGAACCCTGTTCAAGCACGCCCGTGCATATCGGGGAGTCTATCTGATGGCGACACCGGTATTGGTGTCAGCTTTGATATTTTATTATCTTCCTATGTTTGGTATCCGTTATGCCTTTTTTACATATAAAGGAATCAATGATCCGATTTTCATAGGAATAAAGCACTTTGTAAAAATGTTCAGTATGCCGGGGTTTTGGAAGGCGTTCAGCAATACGTTGGTGCTGAGTATTACAAAGCTGATTCTGAATACCGGTGCTGCGGTGATCATTTCCGTATTGTTAAATGAATTAGTTTTTTTAAAATTGAAAAAGGTATTTCAGACGATTGTATACATTCCGCATTTCATGTCCTGGGTAGTGGCAGCATCCATATTTTCCATGATCCTGTCTCCGACATCCGCAGGATTGGTCAATGATGTTCTGATGAAATTACACTTGATCACGGATAATATCTATTTCCTCGGAGACCAGAAATGGTGGAGATTTTCGTATTACATAATCAATGTCTGGAAAGATACCGGCTGGGGAACGATTATTTTCATGGCAACGCTGGCAGGAATCAGCCCGGAATTGTATGAAGCAGCGTCGATGGATGGGGCAAACCGTTTCCAGAAGATGATTTATATTACCCTGCCTGCGTTGAACAATACGATCGTAACGGTACTTGTATTGAATCTGGCGAAGGTTATGAATCTGTTTGAGTCAGTTTTTGTATTACAGAATGATGCAGTGATCAAAGTATCAGATGTATTGCAGACTTATATTTATACGCAGACATTTAACTCCGGTGCAATACCGGACTATGGATATACCACAGCGGTCGGTATGTTTTCCTCTATTATAAGCTGTATTCTGGTGCTGGTATGTAACAGGGTAAGCCATAAGACGAGGGGAAGAGGTATTGTATGATGAAAAAGAAAGTGAAAATTTTTGATATCGTATTGATCGTGATATTTACAGTATTTTCGCTGGTGATGATCATCCCGGTATATAAAGTACTGGTGGACTCTTTTGATCTGAAGACGGCTTATGGCATGAAACTGTTTCCGGAGCAGTTCGGGTTCGCAGGGTATAAAACAATTTTTACCAATCCGACGATGTTCAGACCGTTTCTAATCTCCTGTTATACTACTGTTATGGGTACGGTCATGGGACTGCTGATCTCTGTGCTGGGAGCGTATGTATTGATCCAGTGGAAGATGCCGGGGCGGGCATTTATTGCCAATGTACTGCTGTTTACAATGATATTTAATGGAGGTATGATCCCGACTTATCTGGTTATGAAGGATTTCCATCTGACAAATAATCTGTGGGGGGTAATTCTGCTGCCTGCCATAAATGTCTACAATCTGGTGTTGATGAAGAATTTCTTTGAAGGAATTCCTGTGAGCCTGATGGAATCGGCAGAGATTGATGGCTGTTCACATTTCCGGATCTTGTACAAGATTGTATTACCGCTGTCGAAAGCAGCACTTGCATCTATCGGACTTATGTATGCGGTAGGATATTGGAACGATTACACCAATTATAAGCTGTATATCACGAATTCAAATCTGTATAACTTCCAGATGAAGCTGCGTGCATTGATCATGGGAAGTGATCTGCCGTCAGCGATAGAAGGAGCTACAGAAAATACAGTAAAAAATGCATCAGTTATCGTAGCAATCCTGCCGTTTATGATCATTTATCCATTCTGCCAGAAATATTTTGTACAGGGTGTAAATATCGGAGCAGTAAAGGAATAATAAAGAAAACAAAAATGACACCAGCATATAATTGCCAGGTGTCATTTTTTATGAAAGAAAATCTCAAGAAAATCTTAAGAATTTTCGGTGGACAAACATAGGACTTTAGGGATACAATGTATTCTAGAGTGTCGGTCGAGAGACCGGATAGAACAAACAGATGAAAGGAAGCATTCATGAAAAAGAAAGTACTTGCAGCAATTTTAATTGCAGTAGGCGTTCTGACCGGCTGTGGAAACAGTGAGCCTATTTCTTCTCCGATCCAGACCGTAGAAGCAGAGCCTATTGCTACCGATACCAAAGAGGTAGAGCAGCCTTCCGCAACTGAGTCTCCCGCAGATGAAGTTGCACCGGAGCACTCTTATCGCAGCGAACTTACCAACGAGTGGATCGATGAGGATCTGAAGGATCAGCGTCCCATCGCGGTAATGGTAGATAACGAGAGAACCGCACTGCCTCATTTTGGCACCGCAGATGCAGATGTTGTATATGAGATCATGAACAGTACTCTGAACGACAGAATTACCCGTTTTATGGTAGTTGTAAAGGACTGGGAGAAGATCGAGCAGCTGGGTAGTATTCGTAGTGCGCGTCCTACCAACTTTATGTTGGCAGCAGAGTGGAACGCAGTTCTCTGTCATGATGGCGGCCCTTACTTCATCAATGACTGGGCAGCCAAAGATTATTCCGCTAACTTCAGCGGTGGATTCGCCCGTTTCAGCAATGGTAAGGCAACCGAGTTTACCGAGTATATTACTTATGATACCTATACCAACAGCCAGAAGGGCAAGACCTATGACGGTCTGAAGCAGCGTTTTGCAAATTCCAAGTATACCACTACTTACAATGATTACTATCAGGGACCTCACTTCAAATTTGCAGACGGAGAAGTTACCTTTGATGATAGAAGTGATGCTATCAGCGCTACTACCATTGAGCTTCCTTTCAAGCACAACGGTTCTACTCTGAAGTACAACGAAGAGACCGGAACCTATGATTTCTATGAGTATGGTTCTGCACACAAGGATGCTGACAGCAATGCACAGCTCACTTTCGAGAACGTTATTCTGCAGGATACCACTTTTGCAGAACTGGGTGAAGGCTACCTGATCTACAATGCCATCGACTCCGGACGCTCCGGTTACTACATTACTCAGGGTAAGGCTATCGAAGTTACCTGGACCAAGTCTTCCGAGAATGCTATCACACATTACTATGATGCGAAGACCGGTGAGGAGATCCAGATCAATACCGGTAAGACCTATATCTCTCTGATCCCCAGTGATGGTTGGAGCAGCCTTGTAATCAAATAAGTCTGATCCTGACCGCAGAATTAAGAATAAGATCCCTTCCGCAGGCAGATGCCGTGGGAGGGATTTTTTGCGTATACGATGAGCCAAGTACTGATTTGTGCCTGCACAAGAATCTGCATTGCCGTCTGGCGATGCGCCTTTCCATGATGTAAATAAAAAAGATAATAAAAAAGTGTTTTAATACATATAACCCTAAAAATGCCGTGGAAACCACTGAAAAATTAACGTATAATACAATTTAGATTAAGAAAGATATATCTAAGAACAACTTAGGAGTGATGGCAATGAAAACGGCTAAAAAATATAATCCGGATCTGATATTGCACGGAAATCTGATCAGAGCGATCCTGTCTCTGGCAATTCCCGTAGTGATTAACAGCTTCCTGCAGACGATGTATAACCTGACGGATACTTACTGGCTGGGAAAAATTGGAACAGAGCAGCTGGCGGCGATCAATCTGGTGACACCGATGCAGAATATCATTACGAATTTCGGCAGCGGTATCACCGTGGCCGGTGCAGTTCTCATTGCGCAGTATATCGGTGCCGGGGAAAAAGAGGATGCCAGATCCATGGCAAATCAGATATTTGCCTGTGCCATGGGATTTGCCGTGGTCTGTGCCACACTGTGTTTTCTGGGAACACCCGCTATCATCAACTGGCTGGGAGCTGACGGAGGAACTGCATATTATGCAAGAGTTTATCTGCGGGTGGTCATCTGGGATATGCCCTTTTTATATATGGTCAACATTTTTTCCGCAGTACATCAGGCACAGGGAGATACGGTGCGCCCCATGTTCCTTAATCTGGGAGGTATTACGCTGAATCTGTTCCTGGATCCGTTTTTCATGATCATCCTGGATCTGGGAACTGCCGGTGCAGCACTGGCTACGCTATTGGCGAAAGCGATTCCGGCCATGGTGGCTTTCGGACTTCTGTGCAGACAGGAAAATGATATCTGCCTGAACCGTGCGTACATGCGATTACAGAAGGAAAAACTGGGAATGATCCTTAAGATCGGTCTGCCTACCGCTATCGGCGGAAGTACCATGCAGCTGGGATTTCTGCTGATGAGTAAAAACGTGTTTGTCTACGGGACGGAAGCCATGGCGGCTTATGGCATCGGCAACAAAGTGAATGGACTGATCACGCTGCCCTCCAATGCCATCGGCTCGGCAACGGCCACCATCGTGGGGCAGAACATGGGAGCGAAGCAGCCGGACCGTGCAGAGAAGGGGTATCGTTTTTCCATGTGGATATCGGTTGTATTTTTGTTCATAGGTGGTATGATTTTATCAAGAGATATGATCTCCACGGCTATTGTCAGGATCTTCTCTAAGGATGCGGAAGTCGTGGGCATGGCAGCGGACTTTTTAAGTGTTATGGCATTCTGGTGCTTTACCAATGGCGTATACAATACGACCTCCGGTTTGTTCCAGGGAACCGGCCATACGGAGGTGACCATGGCCATCGATGTGACCAGATTGTGGGTATTCCGTTTCCTGACACTGTGGTTCTGCGAGAGCGTCCTGCATATGGGCGTGCGCAGTGTCTGGTATTCCGTGGTGATCAGTAATGGCATTTCTGCGTTGATCCTGTATGTTTTGTACCGCTGTGGCATCTGGAAGAAGACCAGGATCAAGGTTGGAAAAGAGGAAGCCACTTAAGGAGTACTATGGAGAATAAGAAATCCCATAAGAAAAGTTTTCGAATTTATTTAAGCATCGTTGCAGTTCTTTTACTGCTTCAGGTCGTTGCCTGGAGCAGCAGAAGCCTCAGCGATGCTTATATTGATTATATTTTCCCAATCTGGGTCAATACCTACGGAAGGATTACAGGGTTGTTTCCCTTTTCCGTGGGCGAATGGATGATTGTGGCAGGGATTCTGGTGGTGCTGGCTGCGGTGGTGCTGGGATGCAGTTTGCTGATTCCGGCGTGCAGACATTCGGAAAAGTACTGCCGGGGAGTGAAGGGATATTTTGTTTTTTTTGCATGGACGTTGCTTGCCGTATTTGCCATTATGACGCTGAATTGTACCATGATCTATCATGGGTCTACATTTTCGGAGAAATATTTCGGTGAAGAGGAAGCGCAGGAGCAGACAACACAGGAACGAACGGAGGAACTGCTTCGGATCTACAATGATATCGTCCGGCACTGTAATGAGCTCAGTGAGGTCATGGAACGGGATGACAGTGGTGCCGTGGTGTACTCGGGTGGTGTGGACAGCCGGGGTAATGCGGTGGATATGGAGGATAAAGCCATCGATGTGATGCAAAGCCTGGGGAAAAGGTATGATCAGCTGGATGGTTATTATCCCCGGCCGAAGGCTATGTTTTTCTCGGATTTCATGTGTCAGATGTATATGTGTGGCTATTATTTCCCGTTTTCCATGGAGGCAAATTACAATGATGTCATGTACATCATGGAAAAACCGGCAACCATGTGTCATGAGCTGGCTCACATCCGGGGGTATATCTATGAGGATGAGGCGAATTTTATTGCATTTCTGGCCTGCGTAGAGTCGGATGACAGTACTTTTCAATATGCGGGTTACTTAAGTGTGCTGAATTATGTGGCAAACGATCTGTATAAGACGAGACTGGCGGATCCGGACAGCTATGCGGCGGCCAGAGAGGCGGTACATCCGTTACAGGTATTACAGCAGGTGCAGGAGGACAATATCTTTGTCACAGAAGAGCAATGGGAGAGAATCAACGGAAAAGCTGTGGTGAATACGGAGACGGTGGACAGTGTTTCAGATACCCTGACCAATGCTTCACTGAAATTGAATGGTGTTTCGGATGGCATGATCAGCTACAACCGGGTGGTGGAGCTTTTACTGCAATGGTACGGGGAAAAAGAGGAGTTTTAACCGTATCATTTGTAGGAGATAGAGGAATAATTGCAAAAATTTAAAATTTTTTTGATAAGGTACTTGACATTTGGACGAAATTTGTGTAGACTACGATTGTTATGACGCAGAGCAGTCATGAAACAAGATTGCAAGTAGGATTAAGTCGCGGGCCCAGATAGCTCAGTTGGTAGAGCAGAGGACTGAAAATCCTCGTGTCACTGGTTCGATTCCGGTTCTGGGCATTTGTAATATCTAAAAATAATATATGGGATACTAGCTCAGTCGGTAGAGCACTTGACTTTTAATCAAGTTGTCGGGGGTTCGAATCCCCCGTGTCTCATTCATAGAAATGCAGTAAAATCAATAGTTTCAGAATTTAGAAAGCACCCCAGTGAATGGAGTGCTTTTCATTTTGTCTAATATCTGACTAACATTATGCACGTTTTATCAGCAGATTCTCCAGGGCTTCGGCTGCTGCCACGTCCTTTTTCTTCAGTGCATGAGCGTAGATGTTCATGGTGGTGCTGGTCTGTGCATGGCCAAGCCGGCTTGACACGGTCTTGACATCCACATTCTGACTGATCAGCAGCGTGGCGGAGGTATGCCGGAGATCATGCAGGCGGATGTCTGGCAGCTTATCCTCATGTGTCTCATTGTAACTGTGGATAAGTTTCTTAAATGTGGCGGAGGGTGTAGACGGGTACATCTGTGCTCCGTTCCACTGAATGAAGATATGATCCTCTCCAGTCCATAAGGAGCCGATTGTATAACGGTAGCTGTCATATTCTGCACGGTACTCCCGGAGCAGTTCCAGGATATGGTCTGGAATGCTTATGGTGCGCACTGATGACTTGGTCTTGGTGGATTTGGTCACTGCCTTGCCCTTGACTATGCTGGTACTCTTTGTGATGCTCATGGTCTTTGCTTCAAAGTCTATGTCGGACCAGAGCAGGGCAATGGACTCTCCCCGGCGCAGACCGCAGAAGATTGCAATCTGGTAGAAGATGTTATACTGCAGCTTGATCTCTCCGGCTTCGGTACCGTCTGACAGGAACTGCAGGAAGGCAGCAGTCTCTTCCTCGGTAAAATACTGAATGTCCGATGTGTCCCGGAGCTGCTTCGGTGGCTTCACTCTCTCACATGGGTTAGAGAGTATAACATTCCACTGGACAGCCGTGGACAGGATGGAAGAGATCAGAGCGTGAACACGCTTGATCGTGGTGGGAGAATAGCCACCGTCTTTTCCGTCCAACCGGTGCTCACTCATTTCCTTGTAGAGCTTGTTCATATGTACCGGCTGGATCTTGGAGAGCTTCAGGTGTCCGATTGCCGGGAGGATATGAGTATCCAGTAATATCTGGTAGATTGACGTTGTGGTCTCATCCAGCTGCAGTGTGGCATAGTCCTGCATCCAACGTTCCGAGAACTCCAGGAAGGTGATCTTCTCACCCTGCAGGAACATACCGGACTTTACTTTACGCTCAAAGTCTATGGCGAATGCGTCCAGCTCCTTCTGGTTCTGCTTCTCCGTCTTGTCCGGATCCGGGACCCATGTGGTAGTTTCAAGGATCTGCTTATCATGAATGTCCCGGCCATTGCTCACCGTGATCTGGTATCCTCTTCCTCTTTTTCGAATACTTGCCATATTTTACCATCCTTTCGTAAAAAAGGGCATAAAAATGCCCGGAATCTATTGAGATTACCGGGGAAAGATGATAAAATACACTTGTTCAAGGTGCATTTTATCGGTTATCCCGGTAAGATCGGATCAGCTCTGGTGTTGGTAGCACTGGAGCTGATTTATTTTGTGGTTGAAAAACCACGGTATATTGCGTATAATATACTTAACAAGGTAGTCGGAAGGTGAGTGCACTTCACCCGATCCGGCGAAAATCAATACTAAGCAAAATAGAGATAGCCGTTCCTAAACTTTCCAGGGTCAGGACGGCTATTTCTTATGTTTTCTTTGGGTCTCTATGTAGGTCAGTATCGCCACCAGCATGATGACGAAAGTAAACAGGTCATTCCATGAAACCATAATAATCATCCTTTCCGTAAGGCTCGGATCAGATGAGAACACGTCCCCCGACTACCCGGGTAAGTATATTATATTGTCAAGGGTCAGCCGGTTACAAAATGAAACGCACACAAAATTTGTACGGTTGCACCGGTGCAACTGGTAAGAAAAATTTACCAGTTCAATCCGTGTCAGATTGTCACGGGTTCAACTGGGGTACAGGGTGTACCCTAGTTATTTTCTTTCTTTCGATATTTTTCTATTTCTGTAAGCTCCTGAATTCTTATCTGAGCTTCTCTTTTCCCCACATCATTTAGCAAATTATAGGTAAATAAAAGACGTTGCTCTTGAAAATTTATGGGGTCTCTTAATACTGTTTCATAGGGTTTTTCTGGTTGAGTAGTTGGTGTGCAAAGAAAAGGTATTTCTCCATCATATGAATATAATCGTTCTCCATCTTTTTTGAAACAATAGGCAAGTCTATCAATATCACGCTCGTAAGGTGTCGTAATGTTTTCTTCGTATTCATTTAATAATTTTTCAGAAATACCTGTAAGAGCAGATAATTCTTGTATTGTTAGATTATTTTCAATACGTATTTCTTTTATAATATTTCCATCCACAATATGTCCATCGAAATCTTTAATCAAAGCATCCAAACTTACATTTAAAGCATTTGCAATTTTTTCAATGGTGTTTCTTGTCAAATTCGCAGATGGGCGTTCATATTGTCCGATAGCTGCCTGCGTTACACCTAACTTTTCTCCCAATTCTCTTTGTGTCATTCCTCGAATTTTTCTTATTCTTCGTATATTTGCGCCAATGCTCATGCTTTCACCTCATCCATATTATAACATGGATAAGAAAAAATAAAAGCAAAAACTTATATTTTGTATTGACATAAGTTAAAACTTATTATATATTGAAAATAACATAAGATATAACTTGTGTCAAGAGAAGAGATGAGAAAGTGAGGTGGAAAAATGAGACTGGATAGAAAGAAATTAGTATGCGCAATGATAGATGCGAATATGAACACAACGCAGCTTGCGGAAAAGGCTGGGGTATCAAGACCGACAACGTGCAGCATTAAAAACGGAAAGTCTTGCAATTATGATACTGCGGACAAACTGGCCAAGGCTTTAGGGGTTGATGTTGAGGAATTAATTGAAAATTAGAAAGGAGAATGAAACGAATGAGTAAAGCAGAGAAAGCAAAGATCATTCTGGCAGAGCTGAACAAAGAGTACAGCATTCCGTCCTACATGGAAGAGGATGTTCTCAAAGGCATTGTTGCTGGATTGACCAGAGTTGAAAAGAAGGAGAGCCGGACATGAGTGTACAGATCGAGGAGCAGGAAACACACGTTAGTTTTCTGCGGGAAGATTCACGGGCGGTAATTTATACGTCAGATACTACCATGATGACGAGATTAAACAAGCTTGTGGAAACAGCAGGAACAGAATGGAAGAAGGAAAGGGAAACGCACTTACAGCGAACTGGGGAATTGATCGGAGTATTTTATTCCTGTCCGGTAGAGTTTATTTCATTCCGGAGCAAGAGAGTGAAGCGGACCTATTCGGATGAACAGAAACAAAAGATTGCGAAAAGACTATTGCAGAGCCGTGTTTAAGTTTTGTATTTATACAAGCTAGTATAAATACAGCAATAGAAACCGCTGTGGGGTATAAATTATCAACCCTAAAATACTGGAAACGTTTTCATATTGTAGGAAAGGAGAAATTTCAGAATGGCAACAGAAAAAGCAATTCCCCGGATGGGAACCTTGAAAGAGGCAGCAGCACTGGCAGGGATCCCGTACAGCGCAATCCGTAAGATGTGCATCACCGGGAAGGTGGTTCATGTCCGGGTAGGAACCAAGTACCTTGTAAACCTGGACAAGCTGGCAGAGTATCTGGAGACCGGGGACGGAAAGGAGTAGGCATGGACACAGGTGGAAGCATTACGCAGAAGCTTCTGTACATCCAGCAGAACCTGAAAGCACCGAAGGGGCAGTATAACAAGTTCGGTGATTATCATTACCGGAGCTGCGAGGATATCCAGGAAGCACTGAAGCCATTGCTGGCAGAAGTAAAAGCAATCCTGCTGCTGAGCGATGAGATACAGCAGATCGGAGACAGATTTTACATAAAGGCTGCTGCCGTGTTACAGGATACAGAGAGCGATCAGAAGATCGTAAATATAGCTTATGCCAGGGAATGTGAGAGCCGGCCGAAGATGGACGCAGCCCAGATCACAGGATCCTGCAGCAGCTATGCCAGAAAGTATGCACTGAACGGTTTGTTCTGCATCGATGATGCCAAGGATCCGGATACCTTGAACAATGGAGCTGATCCGTCCGGATCCAGAGGCAGCAGTCCTCAGAACAATACGGGAGGCAGCAGGACGGGATCGGCACTGGTACAGCAACAGCACATAAACACGATACGAAAGGAAATCCAGAGAACCGGAGCTAAGGAAGCGGCTGTGTGCTATCAGTACAAAATACGGAATCTGCAGGAAATGACAATACAGCAGTTCCAGGCAGCAATGAAGATCTTCCGGCAGATGCCTGACAAGATGACGGAAGAGAATTATCAGATGACACTGGAGGGCATAGATCAGTATGAGAATGAAATGCCGTTCCGGTAAGCGTTATATTGTAACACCGCTGTAACGTAGAGTAACAAAATGAAACGGAGGAACAAAGAAGCATGAATCACAAGAGAATCTTTAGTCTTGATGTAGTAGACACAGACAAATTTCTGGATATGCCAGTTACTACACAAGCTTTGTATTTTCATTTGGGACTAAGAGCAGACAATGAAGGTATTGTAGCAGCACCTGCAAATATCATGAAAATTGTAGGCTGCAAATATGATGACCTGAAACTGTTAATTGCAAAGGGATTTGTAATTCCATTTGAAACAGGGATCAGAGTCATAAGGAAGGAGAATATTTGACAAAATGGCAGGTAATGAAGGCAATGCAAATAAGTGTTTTTTAGTCTATTACGATAACGAGGTTATTGTCTGCCGGTTACCGGATGAGGAAGCAGGAAGGCTTTTCAAGTCACTGTTCCCCTATGGGAAAGAAAGTATCAAACCTAATTTTGAAGACAACCCAGCACTGGCAATGGCTTTTGATATTCTGAGCATGGCAATAGACAGAGGTAAAGAGAAGTACGCAGAACGTTGCGAGAAGAACCGAAAGAATATTTCTAAACGATGGAATACGAAAGATACAACCGTATACGACCGTATACAATCGAATACGAAAGATACAACCGTATACGATCGGGTACCATATAAAGAGAAATATAAAGAGAAAGAGAAATATAAAAATAAAAAGAAAGATAAAGATATAAATACTATTAGCTCGGAGCCAGAAGCTGCTCCAAGCCCGCAGAGCGGTATCTGCATTCCATTGAATGACAAAAGCAGCTATGATGTGCCCCTTGACAAGATAGCACTCTGGAAAGAGACATACCCGGCAGTCGATGTGGAACAGGAACTCCGGAAGATGGTGGCATGGTCCCATAGCAATCCAACGAATCGGAAGACCAGACGGGGGGTTGACCGGTTTATAAATAGCTGGCTGGCCAGAGAGCAGGATCGGGGAGGCAGCAGAACACAAAAGCAGGAGCCGGAGCGGACGGATGAAGAGTATCATGCACCGTACATGGAAATGTACAAGCATTTGAAACCTTCTCCGGATGATCCGTTCCAGTAAGGAGGCGCACATGGAAAGAGACCAAAGTTGCACCGGTGCAACTCAGCTTACCGGGGAAGAACTGGCAAGATACCGGCTGAGAAAGCCAGGAGGAATGGAGTGGCAGTCCCGGAGCATGACACCAGAGGAATTAACAGAAAGACGTATTTACATGAGAAAAGCCCTTGTCAGATTTCCCAGATGGGAGAACATGACAAATGCAGAGTATGAAGATATCAGAGTGTACAAGCTGGGGCAGAGCTTAATGGTGGAAGATGCCAACGGGTATGAATATCTGCTGCCGGCAGCAGGCATAACCGCCGAGGAATCAGAGTTCCGGAAAATCCGGGCAATGATGCCGTTTGAATTCTTGAACGTAATAGCCAGGGATTTCCAGTGGGACCAGTACCAGACAGATGTTACCCAAGCAAAAGGAATGATTAATAAATACATACTGCACTATGAGAAGCTGAGAGCTAAAGGCATGGGCTTATATATTCATTCCGGCACAAAGGGAAGCGGAAAAACCATGTTGGCCTGCTGCCTCCTGAATGAAATAACCAGACGTTACAGAGGTGTTGTAAAATTCGTCAATATCCTTGATTTTCTGGAAATGACCAAAAAGGGATTCGATGGGGATGATGAGGATGTGAACAATATCCGCCATGCAGGGCTTCTGGTTGTGGATGATATCGGTGTACAGATGTCCAAAGAGTGGATAGATACCGTATTGTACAAGCTGATAAATGACAGGTATGTGAACCGGCTCCCGACCATTTATACCAGTAATATTCCTGTAAACCGCCTGAAGATGGACGACCGTATTACAGACAGGATCGAGAGCACAACATACTCCGTACAGCTCCCGGAGGTATCTATCCGGAGAACCGTAAGGGAACAGCAGAAGCAGACGCTTCTGGAAGAAATAGAAAACGCCCCGGACAGTGCTGCAACACCGTCACAGGGCAATGAAACCCGTAAACATGCATAAAGTCCGGATTCCTCTGTATTATAGCAGAGTACCGGCAGGAAGGAAAGAAAATTATGGATTACAAGGCAATTATGGAGATCATGGAGAAGGAACAGGGAAACCAGCCGATGGCAAGCGAGGAAACACGGAACGCTTATTCTGCGCTGGATGATGCTATCAACGCTTATACAGAAGCGGTACAGAAAGATGCTTTTTACTTTGGTTACATAACAGCAATGAAGCAGATGAAGGAGGGCAAATAGATGAGGAAGATCGAGAGCGGAGAAGATCTCAATAAGTTGGATTGTGTGGTGTATGAACTGGATCAGCTCAATGCCCTGATCGGATTTATGCAGGTTGCTTTTGCAGAAGGTTCTTCTGCTGTCGATGAGGCAGAGGCGGCAGCAGCCCTGTGGCATATCTACTGTAGACAGGGAGAACTGATAAAGCAGATAAAAGAATTATACGGAGACAGAGCATAGTGACAAAAGTGACACCCTAAAAAGAGTATCCGGACAAATCGGACACCCTAAAAAGGACTGCGGGATAAAGTGGGTATCCGCAGATCTCGCAGTCCCTAAAAAGGATACTAACATTTCTAACACCCTAAAAGGAAGAGGAGAGAAAAAATCTATGAGTGTGAAGATCAGAATATCATACCAGGAGCGGAAAGAACTGGACCGGATCCTGTATCTTCTGAAACCGGTTATTAAGACCTGCAGGACTTCTGGGCAGCAAGGAAACTATAAAAAAGCGTATGTTGACACAAAGGAGAATGAGCCGTAAAATATATCTGTAAACACATATGCAAATAAAGACTAGTACCCCATCTGTAGGCATAGCAGATGGAAGCCTATACGGGCGCGGGAATAACCTACCTTTCGGGTTGTTCCTGCGTTTTTTTTATTTGCACAACTCCTTTTCATAAAGTGTTGCACCGGAAGAACACCGGGAATATTGTTCAATAAGTCTACCAGACGTTAAACAGGGAGAAGAGCATGGAAGAAAATAGTACCGTAACAACGGGAAACCAGCAGGAAACCGCTGGAAGCAATGCAGAAGTACAGGATAACAGGCAGGAAAAGATGTTTACCCAGGAAGAGGTAAACGGATTTGTTCAGAGCAGGATCGGACGACTGAGAGGGCAGATTGAAAAAGAAGCCCGGGCAGAGTATGACAAGAAACTGGCAGAACTGACAGAGCGTGAGCATAAGCTCATGATAAAGGAACGGCTTCAGGCACTGAATATGTCCTTGGAACTGGCAGATATTATCACTTGTACAGATGCAGAAGACCTTGATAAGAAATTGAAATCCCTGAATGCCATTTATGGCAGGAAGGAAGAACAGAAAGAATCTACAGGCATCATACAAGTCGGGAATGGTGGGGATCCTACAGCACCAGTAACTCGCAAGGATCCGATCAGGGAAGCGATGGGCCTGTAATCGGAAAGGATAAATAATGGCGAATGATTTAGTTACACGATACCAGCCGTATACGGACGAGATGTTTACCAAAGAGAGCAAGAAGTCCCTGCTTACGAACCAGGATTTCAACTGGACGGGAGCTCATACGGTAAAGGTGTATAAAGTTACAACTGCCAATATGACAGACTACGGTAGAAGCGGGGCGACCGGATCCAACTGGTCCCGTTATGGAGCAGTGCAGCAGCTTGACGCTACCACGGAAGAAATGACTCTGACAAAAGACAGATCATTCACGTTCGTGATCGATAAGCTGGACAAAGACGAAACCAGCGGACAACTGGCAGGGGCTTCCGCTCTGGCACGTCAGATCAGAGAGGTAGTTATCCCGGAAGTAGACACTTATGTCTATGCAAAGATGGCAGTAAATGCCGGAACCAAGGCAGCAGCACTGGCACTGACAAACACCAATATTTATACTGAGATCCTGAAGGCAAGCACGGAGCTTGATAATGCAATGGTTCCTGAGACAGGAAGAATTATTGTTGTCACCCCGGATGTTTACCAGCTCATGAAACAGTGTAAGGATATCACAATGGAAACGGATATCGGTGCAGAAATGAGAATCAGGGGTGTTGTATCTAACTTGGACGGGGCAGCAGTTATCAAAGTACCGGCTAATAGATTGCCAGAGAACTTCGGGTTCATGCTGGCTCATTCCTGTGCCACGGTAGCACCTACGAAGCTGGAGGATTACAAGATCCACACGGATCCCCCCGGTATTTCCGGCGAACTGGTAGAAGGTCGTATTGTGTACGATGCATTTGTACTGGACAATAAGAAAAAGGCTATTTATTATCAGGAACAGCCGGGTAAGTAACAGAGAACAGGCACCCTAGATTATCCATAGATCATCTAGGGTGTTTTTTCATACAAGGGATGGTGAACAGCATGAGCAATGAGGAACTAGTGAAGCAGATACAGGGCGGAATAAATGTGCATGAAAGTCTTGAATCGTTGTGGGAAAATAACAGCGGATATGTGGTAACCATAGCCCGGAAGTATGAAGCAGCAGAGGAACTGGAGGATCTTATCAACCAGGGCTTTATCGGTTTATACAAGGCTGCAGAGATGTACAAGCCGGACAAGGGTGCGAAGTTTCTCACTTATGCCACCTACTGGATCACGCAGAGTATACAGCGGTATATACAGAACTGCGGGAAGTTGAGCCGGGTTCCGGGAATGTGCAGCCTAGACAAGCAGATCGGAGAGGAAGAGGATATGTCCATGTATGATCTGATCCCCAGCCCGGAGGATATGGAAGGGGATGCAATGGACCGGATGCAGCAGAATCAACTGAGAACAGATATCTGGCTAATCGTGGACACTCTTCCGAAAGATCAGGCAACTGTGATCCGGGAAAGGTATCAGGAGAGACACACACTGGATGAGATCGGGAAAAAGCTGGGAACCAATAAGGAGAGAGTCCGACACATAGAAGCGGATGCTCTGCGATATATGAGAAGACCCAGGATCCGGAAGGTGCTGGAACCATACTGGGAAGAGGACAGGATATACAGTTATGCCCTGCAGGGGACGTCTGCTGCCACGTTTGAAAATACATGGACCAGCAGCACGGAGCGGGTAGCTATGAAAATCATGAATGACTAATAAATGACTAACAATTTAGAAAATAGTATGCCATAACACAAAAGATAGAAAACACTTTCAGCCATAATTGACTGATTTTACACCATAGAAAAATCATGATAAATGGGAAAACAAATCTGTCTAAGACTTTTAATCAAGTTGTCGGGGGTTCGAATCCCCCGTGTCTCATTGCAGAGAGATCAATATACGGTTTGTATATTGATCTCTTTTAATTTACGCGAGCAACGAGCCAAAGTCCGTGCTCGCACGAGATCTTGGCGACTGCCGCGATAACTTGAGAAACTCGCGAAGCGTGTTTCTCATAGTTTTTCCAGGCACAAGAGAACCTATATCAGACCATTGCCTGCACAAGAATGATATGCTAAAATAATTCGTCGGAAATAAAGAAATCAACGAAAGAGATTTAAAATCGAAATGGAAAGTAAAGTAAAAGAATTGCGTTACGCAATCGTACAGTCCATACCAGTCATGCTGGGATATCTTTTCCTGGGATTTGCCTTTGGACTGATGCTGAATGATGCAGGATACGGCTTCTGGTGGGCCTTTTTTATCAGCTTGTTTGTGTATGCGGGAAGCATGCAGTTTGTGTTGGTCACCTTGCTGACGGCGGGAGCAAGTCTGTGGTATACACTGATCATGACGTTGTTTGTCAATGGCAGACACATATTTTACGGACTTTCTTTTGTAGAAAATTTCAAAAAAATGGGTATAACATATCCTTATATGATCTTTTCCCTTACGGATGAGACGTTTTCTCTGTTATGTGATCTGAAAGTTCCTGAGGGAATGCGTGAGGAACGGGTCAGCTTCTACATTTCTCTGTTGGATCATTGCTATTGGATTCTGGGAAGCTGTGTAGGTGCACTGGCCGGAAGGGTCCTGCCAATCGACACTACGGGAATTGACTTTTCCATGACGGCATTATTCACAGTTATAGTAGTCAACCAGTGGATGGATACGAAAGAACATAAACCGGCAGTCATCGGAGGCGTTGTCGGAGTTCTGTGTTTACTGGTACTGGGCGCAGACACCTTTTTATTACCTGCATTGACCATTACCGCAATCATATTATTAGGAGTTAAGAAAAAATGTTACATTCCGTCGCAATCATAGCAGTTGCAGCTATTGTAACTTTGATCATACGGGCAGTTCCTTTCGTGGCATTTGATGGAAAGAGAGAGGTTCCGGAAACAGTCACATATCTTGGAAAAGTACTTCCGCCGGCCATTATGGTGATTCTTGTTATTTACTGTGTAAAAGGAATTAATCTGTTTACCGGCAGTCATGGAATTCCGGAATTGTTGTCTATTGCCGTGGTGGCATTGCTTCATATCTGGAAGAAAAATACGTTGCTGAGTATAGCTGTAGGGACCATACTTTATATGATATTAGTGCAAGTAGTATTCTAAAACAGTGTGAAAAGGCTTTTTTTCAGCCTTTTCACACTGTTTTTTTACGAAATTAAATGCTATAATGAGCGCAACAGAAATAAGATGAGGGAGAAACAGAAGATAAAATGGAAAACGATAACAAAGAATTAAAAGAAGAAACAACAAAGAAAGAGGCTGATAAGAAAGAAACGGAGAGCAAAGAGGAAACAAAACAGCCTGTGGAAGAGACAGCGGTACAGAAGAAAAAGAGCAAAAAATGGATTGGTATTGTAGCAGCTGTAGTTGCAGTAATTCTATTGGCATATGGTGGTGTGGCAATTTACTACCAGTCTCATTTCCTGAATCATACTTATATCAATAACAGTGATTGCAGTAATATGACGGCGACAGAGGTAGCGGCGATCATGGATCAGCAGTCACAGCAGTATAGTTTACAGATTCTGGGCAGAGATGAGAACGGTGTGCAGGAAGAGATCGGTACGATCACAGCATCTGAGATCGGAATGTACTGGGTGGATACTTTGAATGCGGCACAGGAGCTTTTGGACAGACAGAATGAATTCCTGTGGATTGAGATGCTGTGGAGTACGCAGAATCATGATGTAGTTCAGGGTGTGTCCTATGATGCAGACAAATTGCAGGAACAACTGGCACAGATGCCTGCACTGCAGAACAAAAATATGATTGCACCGGAAGATGCTTATATCAGTGAATATTCCGAGAAGAACAAGAATTATGAAATCATTCCGGAGACCATGGGAATAGAGTTGAACAACAACCTGGTAGAAGAAGTAGTATCCACAGCAATCATGCAGGGAGATACCACGGTAGATCTGGAGGAGCAGGGCTGTTATGAAACTGCCAAAATAACGGCAGAGGATGCAGCGCTGGTAAAAGCCTGTGATACCATGAATAAATGGGTCAGCGCACAGATCACCTATGACTGGAACGGCAATAAGGTTGTCGTAGACGGAGATACGATCCATGAGTGGATCCAGACGGATAACAAGGATCCCCAACTGGACGAGGAAGCAATCGGGGAATTCGTAGCAGAGCAGGCCAAAGAATACGATACCTATGGCAAAAAGAGAAAGTTTACCACAGTTCAGGGAATCGAGCTTACCTTGCCCAGCGGAGCTTACGGCTGGAAGACCGACCGCGAGGAAGAGGTCAAAGAACTGACAGCTTCTATTGAAAAGGGAGAAAACATCGACAAGGAACCGGTATACAGCAGCAAGGGAGCACAAAAGGGAAGTGACGATATCGGTAATTCCTACGTGGAAATTGATCTGACGAATCAGCATCTTTATCTGTTCCAGAATGGAAGCATTGTATTGGAGACAGATTTTGTATCCGGTAATATGAGCAAAGCGGGCTGCATGACCCCTCCCGGAGTGTTCGGACTGACCTATAAGACAAAAAATGCCGTATTACGCGGTGCGGATTATGAGACGCCGGTAAACTACTGGATGCCTTTTAACGGAAATGTCGGAATGCATGATGCTACCTGGAGAGGAAGCTTCGGTGGAACCATCTATCTGACATCAGGCTCTCACGGTTGTGTCAATCTGCCACTGAATATGGCGGCAGCTATTTATGAATATGTATCTACCGGTTTCCCAGTAGTATGCTATTACTATTAATGCGAATCAGTGTGGCTATAGATGAGGGGATATTGAGAAGGAAGGCAGTTTTATGAAACAGCGTTCAGCAAAAAAAGTGCAGAAGTGGAAAGAGAGATTTGAAAGAGAACGACAGTTAAGGCAGGAGATCCGGGCGGTAGCACCGGATATTCTGCGTTCTAAGAACTTTCGCTCCACACGGTCACATGTACAGCACGGTAACATGACAGTCAATGATCACAGTATGAATGTGGCAAAATATAGTCTTGCCATCAGCGAGAAGCTGCATATTCCCTGTGAAAAAAAAGATTTGATCCGTGGGGCATTATTGCATGATTACTTTCTGTACGACTGGCACACGCCGGATCATATCAGCCCCCATAAGCTGCATGGCTTTTATCATCCGGGAAGAGCGCTTCACAATGCACAGAAGGAATACCATCTCACTCCCAGGGAAAAAGATATTATAAAAAAACATATGTGGCCGCTAACAATCTCCGCAGTTCCCATGTGTCGTGAAGCCTGGATCGTCACCATGGCAGACAAATGGTGTTCGCTTATGGAGACATTTCATGTACATAAGGGACATGGAGCCCTGATCGAGAAGCTTCGGAAGATTGAAGAGGAGCAGGGAAAATAAAAGGGTGGAAACCCAAAACAGGAGAATGACGGAATTGGGTGAATTATACCGGAGATTAAAAGACTACAGTAAGACAGATTATTATCCTTATCATATGCCGGGACATAAGAGACTGCTTTGTGGAGAATTCCCCCGGGAGATCATGGATATCGACATCACGGAGATTGATGGATTTGATAATCTACATGCTCCAGAGGAAATCCTAAGACGAGTACAGGACGAGGCAGCCGGACTGTACGGCGCAGACGAGAGCTTTTACCTTATCAACGGAAGTACCTGCGGAGTTCTGGCGGCAATCAGTGCGGCGGTTCCGAGGGGCGGGCGGATCCTTATGACCAGAGGAGCCCATAAATCTGCGTATCATGCGGCATATCTGAGAAATTTAACAGTTTCTTATCTGTATCCGGAAATGATGGAGGAGTATGATATTTATGATGCGGTAACTCCGGAACAGATCGCAGAGGCATTCAGCCGGGAGCCTGTTCCGGATGCGGTATTTCTGGTGTCACCCACTTATGAAGGCAGGATCGCAGATATAGAGACGATCGCAAAGCTGGTACATAGTAAAGGAATTCCTCTGATCGTGGATGAAGCCCATGGTGCTCATCTGGGACTGGCGGAAGGATTTGCGAAGAACAGCTGCCAGTGTGGCGCGGATCTGGTGATCCACAGTGTTCATAAGACTTTGCCGGCACTGACACAGAGCGCGTTGCTTCATGTCAACGGAAGACTGGTCGACAGAGAGCGTTTGCGCAGGTTTTTGCATATTTATCAGTCCAGTAGTCCATCCTATGTACTAATGGCAGGAATTGACAATGCACTACAGCTGGTAAAGGCGCAGGGAGATTATCTGTTTGCCCGGTTGCAAGTGAATTATCTGAGAATGCTGACAGAACTGTCAGAATGCAGGAACCTTCATTTCTTGCCGCTGGATGCCAGACAGGATATCGGAAAACTGGTGATATTATCTTCAAAGGCAGGTTTGTCAGGACAGCAGATTTATGATATTCTATTAGAGGAGTACCACTTGCAGTTGGAAATGGCAGCTGCAGATCATTGTCTTGCGATGTTCACCATAGGAGACAGTGACGAGGCATACACAAGAATGACGGATGCATTGCTTGCCATCGATCGTGACATATCTGCGGGAAAGTGGCAGACGCAGCCACAGACGGAAGGCGGAGATTCCAGAGAGACATCTCTCTATCACATGCAGCCGGAAGTCAGTTTGTCTCTTGCGGATGCATGGGATGCCGAAAAAGAGGAGATTCCTCTGGCACAGGCTGCAGGCAGGATTGCAGGAGATTTTGTGAATCTGTATCCTCCCGGAATTCCGGTGCTGGTACCGGGAGAACAGATCGAAGAGATCCATTGCCGAAAGCTTGCGGAGTATTTCAGAAAGGGTCTGAAGGTACAGGGAGTCACCGAAAAAGACGAATATTGCATTACCGTAGTCAAAAATCAAAAAAAATAGCAGCAGAAAGGATTTAGCCTGTATGAGAAAAACCAAAATTATTTGCACCATCGGTCCGGCCAGTGAGAGTGAGGAGAAATTAAGAGAATTGATGCTTGCAGGCATGAACGTGGCACGTTTTAACTTTTCCCATGGAAGCCATAAGGAACAGCTGGTTAAATACAACAGAGTACTGAAAGTACGAAAAGAACTGGGATTGCCGGTAGCAACTCTGTTGGATACCAAAGGACCGGAGATTCGTCTGCGTGATTTTGAGGGCGGTAAGGTAGAGCTGGTATCCGGTCAGCAGTTTGTCCTGACAACGGAAGAAATCATGGGAACAGCGGAAAGAGCCACTATTTCCTACAAAAATCTGAAAAATGACATCAATGTCGGGAAAACGATCCTGATCGATGACGGTCTGATCGAAATGACGGTAGAAGAGATCAAAGGAGAAGACATTGTATGTAAGGTCATAAACGGCGGTTTTGTATCGAATCATAAGGGTGTCAATGTACCGGGAGCGATTCTGTCCATGCCTTATATCAGTGAGGTGGATCTGGCAGATATTGTGTTTGGTGTAGAGCACGGATTTGACTTTATCGCAGCTTCCTTTGTCAGAACCAGGGAAGATATTCAGGAAGTGCGCAAGATCGTAGAGGACAGAGGCAGCAAGATCAAGATCATCGCCAAGATCGAGAACATGCAGGGAATCCAGAATCTGGAAGAGATCATTACTGCAGCAGACGGTATCATGGTAGCACGTGGTGACATGGGTGTCGAAATTCCTCTGGAAGAAGTACCTATTCTGCAGAAGAAGATGATCAAGATGGCAGTGGCACAGGGCAAGCATGTAATCACTGCGACCCAGATGCTGGAGTCCATGATCAAGAATCCACGTCCGACCAGAGCGGAGGCAACAGATATTGCCAATGCGATCTATGACGGAACCACAGCCATCATGCTTTCCGGCGAGAGCGCAGCCGGTCTGTATCCGGTAGAGGCTGTTAAGACCATGTCCCGCATTGCGGAGAGAGCAGAGCAGGATATCGATTATCGCGGAAGAATGCAGAGAGTCAAGGAAGACAGACAGGAAACTCCGGATATTACCACGGCAATCTCCTATGCAACCTGCAGTGTGGCTTCCGATCTGAATGCAGCAGCCATCATCACCGTAACCATGTCCGGATTTACCGCGAATATGATCGCACGTTATAAGCCCGGATGCCAGATCATCGGCTGTACATTGGATGAGAAGGTATACCGCCAGTTAAATCTGCTGTGGGGTGTAAAACCTGTCATGATCCAGAAGGAGCGGACCACGGATGCTCTGTTCGAGGAAGCGGTATTCAAGGCAAAGCAGGCAGGTCTGGTGAAAACCGGGGATACGGTTGTCATCACCGCAGGCGTACCTCTGGGCGTGGTAGGTAAGACCGATATGATCCACGTGGTGGAAGTAGAATAAAAACGTACTGTACGGCGGTCAAACAGCCGAAACAGGAGCGGGAAAACGAGAACGCAGATATGGGAAAAATTGTATATCTCATGGGGAAAAGTTCCTCCGGAAAAGACACCATATTTAAAGAACTGATGAAAGAGGGCACGATGGATCTTCGGACCATCGTGCCTTATACGACAAGACCGATCCGGGCCGGGGAAGAGAACGGTGTGGAATATTTTTTCACAGATGAGACCGGTTTTCAGACCCTGAGGGAACAGGGAAAGGTCATAGAGGACAGAGCTTATAATACGGTCTATGGCATCTGGCGGTATTTTACAGTGGATGACGGACAGATAGATTTGACCACGAAGAATTATCTCATGATCGGAACACTGGAAGCCTATGAGAAAATGATTGCTTATTTCGGAACAGAAGCTATTTTGCCGGTCTATATTGAGCTGGATGACGGTGTACGCCTGCAGCGGGCACTGGACAGGGAACTGCGACAGGAGAAGCCGAAGTACGAAGAGATGTGTCGCAGATTTCTGGCGGACAGCGCAGATTTCTCCGAAGAAAAGCTGGCGGCAGCAGGGATCCGGGACAGATTCGAGAATACAGATCTGACAAAATGTCTGAAAGATATTACAAAGTACTTAAAAGAAGCCGGAATATAGCCGAAATACTGATAACAGAGAAGAAAAATGCCGGAATATAGCCGGTAAACAGAGGAAAAGAGGTGGGCGTATGGAAATGAGAGTAAATCAGATACAGCAGCCGGCTTCCGTGGAGCAGGTACAGAACACAGCGCCCACGGATGGCAGCTTCAAGTTCATGCTGGCGAGCCATGTGGAAGAAGCAGAACTGCAGGAGAGACTGACGAACCTGATGGCGGAGATCACCACAGAGGGCGAAAAGCTGGCCAAGAAACGGGATGTGAAGGATATGCGGCATTATCGTGGACTGGTCAAGGAATTTCTCAATGAAGTGGTGACCAGATCCCATTCTTTTTCCAGAGAGAACTTCCTGGATCGGAGAGGACGGCACCGTGTGTACGGCATTATCCGGCTGGTGGATGAGAATCTGGATCAGCTGGCACAGGAACTGATGAAGGATGAAAAAGACAATCTGGCGATCCTGAACAAGATCGGGGAGATCCGGGGACTGTTATTGGATATCTTTACCTGATGAAAAATACAGGAAACGCTTGCGTGATTCGCAAGAAGGCAGTACGATAAAAGCAGGACCAAAAAGACAATAAGATACAGACAGGGGGAATACCAATGGCAACATTTCATGACATCATAGGTCAGGAACAGATTAAAGAGCATTTACAGAACGCCATTTCGGCGAAGAAGATTTCCCATGCTTATATCATCAACGGTGAAAAATCCTCCGGCAAAGAATTTATTGCCAGAGTATTTGCCATGACCCTGCAGTGTGAAAAGGGCGGAACCGAGCCTTGTCAGGAATGTCATTCCTGTAAGCAGGCGTTGTCGGACAATCAGCCGGATATTATCTATGTCAGCCATGAGAAGCCGAATACCATCAGCGTAGATGATATTCGTGCGCAGATTAACAACGATATTGCCATCAAGCCTTACAGCAGCCCGTATAAGATCTATATTATGAACGAGGCGGAGAAGATGACTCCCCAGGCGCAGAATGCAATCCTGAAAACGCTGGAGGAGCCGCCTGAGTATGCAGTGATCATGCTGTTGACTTCTAACGTGAATTCTCTGCTGCCGACGATCCTCAGCCGTTGCGTGGTACTGAACATGAAGCCGGTAGCCGATGAACTGGTGCGTAATTATCTCATGCATCAGCTGCAGGTGCCGGATTATAAAGCGGAGGTCTGTGTGGCATTTGCCAGAGGTAATATCGGCAAGGCGAAATCCCTGGCGTCCAGTGAGGACTTCGATAATATTAAGAATGAAGCGTTGTCGCTATTGAAATATATTCAGGATATGGATCTGAGTGAGATCACCGCAGCGATCAAAAAGATTACGGAATATAAGCTGCAGATCAATGATTATCTGGATCTGATCGCCATCTGGTACCGGGATGTGCTCCTGTTCAAGGCAACCAGTGATGTGAACCATCTCGTTTTCCGTGAAGAGATCAGTGCCATCCGCCGTGTGGCCCAGCGCAGCAGCTATGAAGGAATCGAGGAAGTCATCGAAGCCCTGGATAAGGCAAAGAGGCGCTTGGATGCTAACGTAAATTTTGACCTGACTATGGAACTTTTGATGCTGGAGATCAAGGAGAACGGATAAGACAGAGGCAGCCAAGGCAGTAGAGAGACTTCTGTGAATTAAGACCTTGACATTTCCGCTATTCCGGTATTATCATATCAAAGTAAAGGCAATGAACGTGCACAGTAAGATTCTTTTTTCCTGACAGAGAGGGAAGTTCACCGGCTGAAAAGCTTCCTGAGGTTCAAGCAGAATCGAAATTCCCACGCGAGCCGCATACCGGAAGAATGGAAGATTTGGTAGGGTATGACGTTTCCTCACTCGTTACGTGAGTTAAGAGTCTTATCGTGAATGTAAAGATAGCTTCAAGAAGTTTTCATTTTTCACATAAGGAATTTGGGTGGTACCGCGGATATAAAATTCGTCCCAATGGGGTGAATTTGTATGCGCGGTTTTTTGTAACTATTCAGAGCCAATGGCGAAGCAGCCTCAATGAGCAGAGAACAGGTAAGCCTGTTCTCCAAGTAAGCATCGCAGATGCGATTTTGCGAATGAGGCTCTGAATAGTTACAATATGAAAATGCAATACACACCCAGGCACAAGTAAAAACACGTGTGCAACAAGGCACAGTGTGCAGAATAGCACACAGAAATGAGGAGTAAGATGGCAGATTTAAACGAATTGAATGAAAAAGTCGAACAGATCAAAGCCGACATCCGGGAACAACTGGAAAAGATTGAGAATACCAAGGGTGTCTACGAGTACAAGAAGACCATTCTGGACAAGAACGGTATTATCGGCGGTCTGATGAAGCAGATGGGTTCCGTACCCAAGGAAGAGAAAGCGGACTTCGGTAAGAAAGTCAATGAACTGAAGAACTGGGCCAGCGAGCATTTTGACGAGCTGAATACGAAGTTAAAAGAAAAAGAGATGGAGCTGCGCTACGAGAGTGAGAAGATCGATATCTCCATGCCGGCAAAGAGCCGTAAGACCGGTAATCTGCATCCTGTAACTCAGGTGCGTAACCAGTTAATCGACATTTTCGCATCCATGGGCTTCAGCGTATATGAAGGTACTGAGATCGAGACCGATTATTACAACTTCACCGCACTGAATACCCCGCAGGATCACCCCGCAAGAGACATGCAGGATACCTTCTACCTGTCTCCGGAATTTCTGCTTAGAACCCAGACCTCTGCAGGTCAGGTACACGTTATGGAGAGCCAGAAGCCTCCCATCAAGATCCTGAGCCCCGGTAAAGTATTCCGTTCCGATGATGATGCGACCCATTCTCCCATGTTTACCCAGATGGAAGGTCTCGTAGTAGACAAGACCATCACTCTGTGCGACCTGAAGGGTATGCTGGAAGTGCTGGTACAGAAAATCTTCGGTGAAGGTACCACCACAAGACTGCGTCCTTCTTACTTCCCGTTCACCGAGCCTTCCGTAGAGGTGGATGTCAGCTGCTTCGCCTGCGGAGGCTGTGGCTGTCGTCTGTGCAAGGGTACCGGCTGGATCGAAGTACTGGGTGCCGGTATCGTGAATAAGAAGGTACTGGAGAACTGTGGCATTGATTCCGAGGAGTACAGTGGACTGGCATTCGGTATCGGTATTGAGCGTCTGGCAATGTTAAAGTACGGTATTAACAATATCAAACTGTTATATCAATCTGATATGAGAGTACTGGATCAGATCAATGATGACTAAGATCACGGAAATATGATTTTAGAACAGTAGCAATGCAAGGAATAGTACGAGAGGACGTCGTAAAAGACGACGCCGAAGGAGGTAAAAGATATGTTAGTACCACTTAGTTGGTTAAAAGAATATGTAGATATTGATGTAGAAGCCAAGGAACTGGAGGAAAAGTTATTTTCCTGCGGATTTGAGGTAGAGGAATCCTATGAAGTAGGCAAGGATATCAGTGGTGTGGTCGTAGGTCTGGTAGAAGAGTGTGAGCCGATTCCTGAGACCCACTTACATGTATGTAAGGTAAACGTAGGAGGCGCAGAGCCCCTGCAGATCTGCTGTGGTGCAGATAACGTACACGCAGGCGGCAAATACCCTGTAGCACTGGAAGGTGCCCAGGTATATGCTACCGCAAAAGATCATGTGACCATCGAAGGTACCATGAAGATCAAAAAAGGCAAGCTTCGTGGCTATGAGTCCTGCGGTATGCTGTGTTCCGGTACCGAGCTGGGACTGAACGAGGATCTGTATCCCGGCGCTGGCTACAACGGATTGCTGGTACTGCCGGAGGATGCTGAGGTCGGTGCGGACGTAAAGCCCCTGTTACAGTTGGATGACTGGATCTTCGACATTGCCATTACCGCCAACAGACCGGACTGCGAGAGCATCTTCGGTATTGCCAGAGAAGTAGCGGCTATCCTGAATAAGCCTGTGAAGACTCCGGCACTGGATTATACTGAGAGCGGCATTACCAAGGACGGATTTACCGTAACTGTGGATGCTCCGGATCTGTGCCCCAGATATATCGCACACTACGTATCCGATGTAAAGATCGGTGAATCCCCCGCATGGATGAAGAGACGTCTGGCACTGGTGGGCATCGGTTCTATCTCCAATGTTGTAGATATCACGAACTACATCTTAAAAGAGCTGGGGCAGCCTATGCACGCATTTGATTCTTCTTACATTGAAGGCAATGCCATTCATGTAAGACGTGCCCATGACAAGGAAAAGATCATGACCCTGGATGAAAAAGAGTTTGAATTAAACGAAAATAACCTCGTTATCTGCGATGGCGTAAAGCCTGTAGCTTTAGCCGGTATCATGGGTGGTTTGAACTCCGAGATACGCGACACCACAGAGGCTGTCATCTTCGAGTCCGCAAAATTTGCAAGAGACAATATCCGCAAGAGCTCCAGAGCACTGGGACAGTCTTCCGATTCCTCCCAGAGATATGCCAAGGGTGTGGATGAGTATGCTACCGTTATGGCCAGCAAGAGAGCACTGCATTTGATCGAGGAGCTGGGCTGCGGTAAAGTATCCTCTACTCACGTAGAAGTCAGCACCGGCAACTCCATCGAGCCTGCCGAGATGAAGGCAAGCATCAAGAAAGTAAATGGTGTACTGGGTATTGAAGTACCTACCGCTGATATTGAGAGAATCTTAAAATCCCTGAACTTCCAGCCCGTAATTAACGGTGACGAACTGACCATTCAGGTACCCGCATATCGTGAAGATATGGAATCCTATCCCGATATTGCAGAGGAAGTGATCCGTATGTACGGTTACGACCACGTAACACCGACCTTTCTCGCGGCAGCAGCTGTAACCAGCGGCGGCATGAATACCAAACAGAAGACCGAGCTTAAGATCAAGAGAGCATTATGTGCACAGGGCGCATTTGAGGGTGTACATTATTCCTTCTTCTCTCCTTCCGATCTGAATCTGTTAGGCCTGCCTGAGGATGCACCGGAGAGAAAGGCAATCCGCCTGATCAACCCGATCAACGAGGATCTATCCCTGATGCGTACCACTTTGGCACCTCAGATGATTCATGCCATCGCCCGTAATCAGAAGAACGGCTGTCTGGAAGGCAGAGTATACGAGATCGGCAATAAATTCATCCCTAAGGATCTGCCTTTGACCGAGTATCCCGATGAGAGAGAGACCATCTGCATCGGTATCTGGGGTAAGGAAGAGAATTTCTTCACCCTGAAAGGTCTGGTAGACACGGTAGCAGAGACACTGTTCATTGATTTCGAATATGTAGAGGACAAGAAGACCTTCCTGCATCCTTATCGTACTGCAAAGATTCTGTACAACGGCGAAGAGATTGGCTACCTGGGTCAGCTGACCTACGAGATCCAGAAGGAAGAAGATATGCGTGAATCCGCATACATCGCAGAGATCGATCTGAAAGCCCTGCGTCCCGTATACGGCAAGGTTCCTACCTTCGCACCGATCTCCAGGTTCGCCAAGGAGACCAGAGACCTGGCACTGGTAATGAGCAAGTCCGTTACCTGTGGCGAGGTAGAGAAGGCCATCGCGGAAGCCAGCAGCTTCGTAGAGTCTGTAGAACTCTTCGATGTCTATGAGGGATTACAGGTGGGACCCGAGAAGAAGTCCATGGCCTTCACCGTAACCTTTGCCCCGAAGGAGGAAGAATTCACCACAGAGGCAGTGGACGGCTACGTGAAGAAGATTCTCAAGAACCTGAACAATAAGCTGGGTGTGGAACTCAGATCCTAATGATAATATTAGAAAGCGGCTAACTGTAAAAGGAGGCCGCTTTTTTGGTAATTTTTGTATACAAATTTTTCTACTGGAAAAAGCATGTCAGGCAGTATTAGTTTCTAACTATATATCTACGAAAGATTTCCTATTGATTCTGGTATTTCACGACGCTACAATTAAGTTAATTTCTTACAAGAAGGAAGAATAGTAGCGCTATAGTACAAACGGAGGAACTGGTGAATGAATGATGTTTCGCTGTGGCAGAATGAAATACAATTTCCTGTAAAAAATATTTGGGATAGTTTGAATATTTTTTACATTTCGGATATTCATCTAGAATTTCACATTGAAGGGTTTGAAACTATAAAGAAAAGATCTTTGCCTCCGGCAATTCGAAAATTGGTAATTGATATTTTTGGAGAAAACAAGGACAGAGCAAAAAGGGGATATTTTGACTACATTATTATTGATGGAGATATAGCTGATGACATAGCGATAGTTGATATTTTTTTCTCGTGTCTTAATAAAGAGATTCCATCTATGGAAAAAGTGTTATATGTGTTGGGAAATCACGAATTGTCTGCTTATTCTACAAGGCAAGAGTGCTATGAACAGTATATGAAACTTTCTGCAAAGCATGGGATTCACCTTCTTATTAATGATGGTTTTATGAAATATGATTATATAGATAAACGTAGTGTTCCGAAGTGTCTTATATTTGGAGGAACTGGTTTCTCCAAATATAATGAAATGTATAACACTACGAACTTGTGCTATTCGAAGGATTTAATAAACAACAGGGATGAAGAGATTAAAGAGTCAGAAATATTTTATTCAATATACAAAAAATATCTTTTAAAAGCAAAAAAAATGCACTTGCCGTTGATTGTAATCAGCCATTGCCCTGTAAATGATTGGTTAAAAGAAGGAGAGGAAGATTCCCAATGTATATATTTTTATGGGCATGATCATCACAACAGATATGTTCGTGATAAATATAGGACAATTTTTGCGGATAATCAGATAGGATATACGGGAAATATTCAAATGAAATTATGTAGTTTGGGGTGCGTGTATGATCCTTTCATTAGATATACGGATGGATGCCACAAAATTAGTATAGAGGAATATGTGCTTTATTATAGATATATTGGAGAGAGATTGAATGAGCCTAAGCTCATAAACAATATTTTAAAGCAAAAAGATGCCGGCTTATACCTGATAAAACATGACGGATACTATGGTTTTTTTGTAAAGACACAAAAAGGAGTCAAAATGTGTGTAGGAGGAATGGTTAAGCAGGTCAGTACGATAAATGGCATGGATTATTATAATCATATCATGGTAAATCCATATGATGGTAAGTTAACCTACTACTATTCTCCTGTATTTGGAGTTGCAAAACAGTTTGCATCATTTGACAAACTATTAGAATCGATTAATAAGGAAAGACTTAGTGAACAAATAACCACAGCCGAGCAAATTGAGGAACAGAAAAAGATATTAGGAGTGTTACAGAAAGAGAATGCATTGATATGTCAACCGCAGCAAAACTTGTCAGAATATATTGACAAAATGATTTTTATAGACAGAAAAGAAAGCTTATATGCTGTTTCTAGAAGAGTAAATCAGGTACAACGATTGTTCTCGGCAAATTTGCTTCGCGAATGGGACAATACACTTGTGGCCTCAAAAATTGAATTTAAAAGTAATGAGATAAGTGGGTATAATCTAATAGAGGATAACTGGAAAAATATATTACTGTTACGGAGAGAAGATGTAACAGAAAAAATGTTACGGAAAATAATACTTGGGAGAAATAAAAGAAATTTATTTCCGTATATTAGCTATGAAAACTGGGGCGGAAAGGTGTTTCCATTGTGCCGTGCAAAGGATGAGGAGATTGAACTGTTTATGTCACTGGTACCGGATAGCATGTTTAAAGATAGGATAATAAGAGAACAACTTATGAATAAATTGGATGATGATTTTTTGAAATATTATCCTGCAAAGTACTTTACGTATGACTTGCTGCAAAAATATGTGAAAAGTTGTGGCGAATTAGCAATAATAAAAAATGCACCATATTTGGCAAGAATGAAAGAACAGGCGCATATAAGGCGATATTTTATTGAAATTGCAGAAAAAAACGCAAACTATACAATAAAGCACATTGATGAACTTCCAAAAGAATATCAGTGTGAGGAATTATATCAGAAACTTGCATGGTCATTATACCAAAAGCATAGACCCAAGTGGTGCCCAGACTATATATGGAAATATCATAATAATCTGCGTTAAAAAAAGAGTCAAACTATAATTTTTCAGTTGCAATTTCCATGATTTTGGATATAATAATATTACCAGAAGCCCCCACACCTCTCATAGAAGTGTCAAATGGGGGCACATTTTTTCTAAAGAGGAGGAGTGCTTATTAAAAAACCGAAGACATATGATCAGCAGATAGCAATACTAAAGAACAAAAATATTGCTATTATAGATGATGTAAGCGCAAAGACATTTCTAAAGCAAGTTAACTACTATCGTTTTTCTGGATATTTTCTTCCATTTCAAATCAATGGACACGGTTCATTATTTCCCAATATTACATTTGAAAGACTTCAGGCAATATATGAATTTGATGAGCAATTACGAAATCTTATAGCCGGAGTAGTGGATGAAATAGAAGTTTATTTTCGCTCACAATTAGCATATTATCATGCACATAAGTATGGAGAGGAAGGATATATGGATGCTTGTAATTATAATAATAAACATGACCATATTGCCTTCACAAAAAGGATTAATTCTTGCATAAAAGAGAATGCAAGGACAACAGTTGTCCAGCATCATATGAAGAAATATAACGGACATTTTCCAATATGGGTAATTATTGAATTTTTCTCGTTTGGCACATTATCATATTTTTACAGGGGAATGAAAAATAATGATAAGGCAGCTATTGCGGCAAATCTTTATAGTATTAACTACCAAACACTTGACAGTTGGATGCGATGTCTCAATGATCTTAGAAATAAGTGTGCACATTATTCAAGACTGTATTACTGGATATTTCCGGCAATCCCCAAAATGCCGTCATCAGAGAAATATATTCCAACAAGGCGACTGTTTGCACAACTTTATATGTTAAAACTTATGTATCCAAATCATCAGAAGTGGAATGAAAACGTATGGAAACCACTTGTAAAACTTGTGAATAACTATAAAAAATATATATCAAATAAGCACTTGGATTTTCCATACAGATGGAAAGCAATGCTAAAATATAAATAATTGTCATACACATATAAAAGCGACAAAATATAGCGATAATATTACAGTAGTCATTTCTCCAAAGATATGCTAAAATAGCAGTTGCAGGCGCGTTTTGCGCAGACAACTGTTATTTTTAACGTTATCGTAATTATTCGGCATTCCTCGCAAATTTATGAAAATTGCCTTGGCTCTGAATAGTTACATATTATTTTAAATGAAGATGCCAACGGCATCAGTGAGGTAGATAGATATGACAAAAGTAATTGGTGTAAGATTTCGTACAGCGGGCAAGGTATATTTCTTCGATCCGTTGCAGCTTGAGATAAAGAGAGGCGACCACGTGATCGTGGAGACCGCCAGAGGTATTGAGTTCGGCACGGTCGTTGCGGGAGTGCATGAAGTGGAGGATGACAAGGTGATCCAGCCGCTGAAGCCTGTGATGCGGATCGCCGGAGAGAGAGATATCGAGCAGGAGGCTGCCAACAAAGAAAAAGAAAAGGAAGCCTTCAAGATCTGTAAGGAGAAGATTTTAAAGCACGGTCTGGAAATGAAGCTGATCGATGCGGAGTATACTTTTGATAATAACAAGGTGCTGTTCTATTTTACGGCGGATGGACGTATCGACTTCCGCGAACTGGTAAAGGATCTGGCAAGTGTGTTCAAGACCCGTATCGAGCTGCGTCAGATTGGTGTCCGTGATGAGACAAAGATCCGCGGTGGTATCGGCATCTGTGGAAGGCCTCTGTGCTGCCACAGCTATCTGTCGGATTTCGTACCGGTATCCATCAAGATGGCGAAGGAGCAGAATCTGTCCCTGAATCCGACGAAGATTTCCGGAGTCTGCGGCAGACTGATGTGCTGTCTGAAAAATGAGGAAGACACTTACGAGGAACTGAACCGCAAGCTTCCCGGTGTGGGTGACTATGTCCAGACGGCGGACGGACTGCATGGAGAAGTACAGAGCGTCAACGTACTGCGTCAGCTGGTCAAGGTACTGGTAGAAGCCGGTGACGAGAAGGAACTGAAGGAGTACGAGGCAGACACGTTACAATTCAAGAGACGCCGCGGCAAAAAGAGCGGACAGGAACTGTCCAAGGAAGAACAGAAGGAACTCGAGAAGTTAGAGCAGATCGAGGAGAAGGAAGAAGCGGAAGAGCGCGCAGAAAAACGTGCGGAGCAGCGTCAGGACCGCAGAGAGCAGAGAACTGACGGAGAGAATCGTGGTGACAACCGTGGAGAAAACCGCAGACGCGACGGACGCAGGGACGACAACCGCAGAAATAATAACCGCGGGGAAAATAACCGTAATGGCGAGCATCAGAACCGCAATGACAACCGCGGTGGTGACAATGGCAGCAGAAATGAGAACCGCAGGGACAATAATCGTGGTGACAGACGCCGCGAGAACCGTCCGGATCAGGTAAGGGAGAACGGCAATGAGCAGTCCCGTTCAGGCAGTCAGATACAACAGGAAGGCGGTAACAGTCAGGAAGGCGAGCGCAGATCCCAGCGGGACAATTCTTCCCGCAGAAGACCGAGACACGGCGGCAGAAGAGACGGGAATAACGGTAATAATGGTAACGGAAGAAAACCGGAGAATACGAATGAAGGTTGAACTGAAGGAAAAAGAGCGGATCGATGACCTTCAGCGGAACGGTTATCAGATCATACAGAATCCGGAGAAATTTTGTTTCGGTATGGATGCGGTGCTTCTGACAGGATTTGCCCATGCCAGAGAAAAGGATACGATGCTTGACCTTGGCACAGGCACCGGGATCATCCCGCTTCTGATGGAGGCAAAATACCACTGTTCTCATCTCACCGGACTGGAAATCCAGGAGGAGAGCGCAGATATGGCGAGACGCAGCGTGGCACTGAATGACCTGCAGGATCGCATTGACATCGTGACAGGAGACATCAAGGAAGCAGACCAGATTTTCCCGGCTGCTTCCTTTGACTGTATTACCTGCAATCCTCCGTATATGATCGGACAGCATGGATTGACGAACCCGGAGGAACCAAAAGCAATCGCCAGACACGAAGTGCTCTGCACGCTGGAGGATGTGGTCAGCAGGACAGCAAAACTGTTAAAGCCCGGCGGACATTTTTACATGGTACATCGCCCTTTTCGGCTGGCGGAGATCATGACCATGTTGGTAAAATACAAACTGGAGCCGAAACGGATGCAGCTGGTATATCCCTACATCGACAAGGAGCCCAATATGGTGCTCATCGAGGCGGTGCGAGGCGGCAAACCCCGCATGACGGTGGAGAAGCCGCTGATCGTATACCAGGCGCCGGGAGTATATATGCCGGAAATATATGATATGTATGGATATTAGATAGTTAAGATATTGTAACTATTCAGCACACCATCCACCGTATAATTATGTCAAATGTTCTTACGAATGCGAGCATTCGCCATACATAGTGACATGATATCATGGCTTTGAATAGTTATAGACTACTATGATTTGGAGAGGAGGCGGAGCTCATGCCCGGAACTTTATATTTGTGTGCAACGCCCATTGGCAATCTGGGGGATATGACACCGCGGGTGGTGGAGACCCTGCAGACGGTGGATGTGATCGCGGCGGAGGATACCCGTAACAGTATCAAGCTGCTGAATCATTTCGACATCCACACACCTATGACCAGTTACCACGAGTACAATAAAGTAGAAAAAGCGCACCAGCTGGTAGGACAGCTGTTAAACGGACAGAACATTGCGTTGATCACTGATGCCGGTACCCCGGCGATCTCCGATCCCGGCGAGGTACTGGTGCGTATGTGTCAGGAGCAGAATGTTCCCGTAACTTCTCTGCCGGGTCCTGCGGCCTGCATTACGGCGCTGACTTTGTCCGGACTTAGTACCAGAAGGTTTTGCTTTGAAGGATTCCTGCCTGCGGATAAAAAGGAAAAGAAAGCAATTCTGGAGGAACTGAAGATGGAGAGCCGTACCATGATCCTCTACGAAGCACCGCACCATCTGATCCGGACGCTGGAGGAACTGTATGCGGCATTGGGAGAGCGGCGGATCACGTTGTGCCGTGAACTGACCAAGAAGTTCGAGACCGTATTTCCCACCACGTTGGAAAAGGCACTGGACTACTACAAGACAGAGGAGCCAAGAGGCGAATATGTACTGGTAGTGGAAGGGAAAAGCCAGGAAAAGAAACGACAGGAAGAGATTGCTTCCTGGGAATCCATGACCATTGAAGAGCATATGGCTTATTACGAAGAACAGGGAATGGACAACAAATCCGCCATGAAGCAGGTGGCAAAAGACAGAGGTGTCGGAAAACGGGAAATCTATCAGTACCTGCACGGCAACTCATGAAACAGTGAAAATGCCATAATGAGACCGGACAAAAACAGACAAAAGCATATGAGGGTGATGTAGGATACATCCATGAAAGGCATATGAGGAGAGAGGCAAAATGACTAATTGTGACGCTTGTGTCAATTATGAATATGACGAAGACTATGAATGCTATTGCTGCATGGTGAATCTGGATGAAGATGAAATGTACCGCTTTTTATCCGGAACCCAGCAGGAATGTCCCTACTTTCGACTGGATGACGAATATGCGGTGGTAAGACACCAGATGTAAGGTAAAAATTCACGAAAGCAAGGTCAAAAAGTCTACTTAAATGGTAGAGAATGCTGATTGTGAAAGTAAAAACCGAGTAGTATAATACGAAGTTGCGTACTGAAAAATAGTACGCAGCTTCTTTTGTTTGTGTGCAACATAATGATGATGCCAGGGTCAAAAGGTCTAAGCCCACATGAGCTTGCTCATAGGTGGGTGA
>OWJI01000306.1_pt1 | contig 39004 bp, 33 predicted proteins | sample 1732541 | NCBI WGS metagenome assembly OWJI01 (sample SAMN05065727, study PRJEB22554) | human gut metagenome | biome: ENVO:2100002; feature: ENVO:00000062; material: ENVO:00002003 | host: Homo sapiens | place: USA
ACGAGATCTGCGCATGTCTCGTGGGCTCGGAGATGTGTATAAGAGACAGCTTGTCACCTGTTACACTCCAAACTCCCAGAACGAACTGGCGCGGCTTCCCTACCGCATGGAATGGGAAGATGCTTTCCGCGCTTATCTTCTTCAGCTCGACAGCAAAAAGCCGGTCATTCTCTGCGGCGATTTAAATGTTGCACACACGGAGATCGATCTGAAAAATCCAAAGACCAACCGCAAAAATGCCGGTTTTTCCGATGAAGAACGGGAAAAAATGACTGAACTTTTAAACGCCGGTTTTACGGATACCTTCCGTTATTTTTATCCGGATGCCGAGGGCATTTATTCCTGGTGGTCCTACCGCTTTAAAGCCCGCGAGAAAAACGCCGGATGGCGGATCGATTATTTCATCACTTCCAGGCGGCTCGATTCCAGTCTCACCGGAGCAGCTATCCATACCGATGTATTCGGTTCGGATCACTGTCCGGTAGAACTGACCATTGAATTGTAAAGAAGTTTATTTCGTAAAAAATCCAGTGTTTTCACGGATGATTCCATGAAAACACTGGATTTTTCATTATGCGTACATCAATTTTCCTTTTGGCACTGGAATTTCCCGCCCAATAGCCTTTGCCGTCTCTATCCATTCGGAAATAACTGTTTCCACATTTTCCAAAGCCTCTGCCGCCGTTTCTCCGTCCGCCACACAACCAGCCAACTCTGGTACTTCAACAATAAATTTTTGATCCTGTTCTGACCAGTATATTATCCTCTCATATTTATGCATTTATCTACACCTCCAATCCATATTTTAATATTAAATTTCTAATCTGTTTCACCTGATAAGGCTTAGCTTTACTTCCATCTGGCTGAATATTTATAATTTGTAAAAAAAAATGTTGTCGTATGACAACATTTTCTCGGGTTGGGCTATTATATTTATAATAGAGCAGTCCGTACGGGAATCGAACCCGTGTTTCCGCCGTGAGAGGGCGGCGTCTTAACCGCTTGACCAACGAACCGTGTATTATACTATCATGGAGTTTTAAAAAAAGCAAGTACTTTTTTAAAAAAACTTGATTTTTTTTCCTGATAGTGCTATTATACCTATGATAACAACGTTGACTAGATTGAGAGAGGGCAAAAGTCCTCTCTCAATTCACGTTTATAAACATCAGGCAGCTATTCAGAGCAATTGTGAATAGTTACAGCCATATAATCAAAAGAGAGGTGATAAAATGTCAAAGGCAAGTGTATATGAGGCAAAGACAGAGAGCTTTATACAACCAATTCTTGACAGCATGAATTTTGAGCTTGTTGATGTCGAGTATGTTAAGGAAGGCGGCATGAACTATCTGAGAGCATATATCGATAAGGAGGGTGGCATAACTGTTGATGACTGTGAAGTGGTTGCAAGGCAGATGAATGAGATTCTCGACAGAGAGGACTATATTCCTGATTCGTACACCTTCGAGGTCAGCTCGCCGGGGCTTGGAAGACCTCTCAAGAAGGAAAAGGACTATGTGCGCAATATGAATAAGGAGATAGAGATTCGCACATACAGGGCTATCAACAAATCAAAGGAATTTTATGGTCTGCTTAAAGCCTATGATAAGGATACAGTGACAATAACCGATGAAGACGGCAATGAGACTACATTCAATAAGAGTGACATTGCGCTTATACGTCAGGCATTGGATTTTTAATTAAAGCGCACGATAACACAAATAGGAGGAAAAAATAATGAGCAATGAGTTATTAGAAGCGTTAAATATATTAGAGCAGGAGAAAAACATCAGTAAAGAAACTTTACTTGAGGCAATTGAGAACTCTCTTGTGACTGCCTGCAAGAACCATTTTGGTAAATCAGACAATGTAAAGGTAGAAATCGATCCTGAGACATGTGCTTTCTCATGCTACCAGGAGAAGACAGTTGTAGATACGGTTGAGGATCCGGTTGAGGAGATTTCCTTAGCAGATGCGCACAAGGTAAACGGTAACTATCAGCTTGGAGATATCGTGAGAGTTGAGGTTAAGTCAAAGGAATTCGGACGTATTGCTACACAGAACGCAAAGAATGTTATCCTTCAGAAAATCCGCGAGGAGGAGAGAAAGGTAATATTTGACGAGTACAACAGCAAGGAAAAGGATGTTGTGACAGGTGTTGTTCAAAGATACATCGGAAAGAATGTCAGCATCAACTTAGGTAAGGCAGATGCACTTCTGACTGAGAGTGAGCAGATAAAGGGTGAGGTATTCAAGCCTACAGAGCGTATCAAGGTATATATCCTTGAGGTTAAGTCCACATCAAAGGGACCAAAGATTCTTGTTTCAAGAACACATCCTGAGCTTGTGAAGAGACTTTTCGAGTCAGAGGTTACAGAGGTTAAAGAGGGCATAGTTGAGATAAAGGCTATTTCACGTGAGGCCGGAAGCAGAACAAAGATTGCAGTATGGTCAAATGATCCAAACGTAGACCCTGTAGGAGCATGTGTAGGTATGAATGGTGCCAGAGTAAATGCTATCGTAAATGAGCTTCGCGGTGAGAAAATCGATATCATCACATGGGATGAGAATCCGGCAATACTTATCCAGAACGCACTTAGCCCTGCAAAGGTTATCTCTGTTATCGCAGATGCAGATGAGAAATCAGCAAAGGTTGTTGTTCCGGATTATCAGCTTTCGCTTGCAATCGGTAAGGAAGGACAGAATGCAAGACTTGCAGCAAGACTTACAGGCTTCAAGATTGATATCAAGAGCGAGACACAGGCTAGAGAGTCAGGGGACTTCATGGATTATGAGAATGACTATGAAGAGGATGATTATGATGACGATTATGATTATTCGGATGATGAGCTTGCTGAGAACGAGAGATTAGCTGATACAGAACAGGCAGATGTACAGGCAGAGGCTTTTGATACAGAGGCTGACGAGAACGAAGCAGCAGGTACAGAAAATGATGCGGCAGATAGTGGTGATGAGCAGTAATGGCAAATAAAAAGATTCCAATGCGCAAATGCGTAGGCTGTCAGGAGATGAAGGAAAAGAAGTCACTTATTCGCGTGGTAAAGACTGCGGAGGGCGACATAATTCTCGATGACACCGGCAAGAAAAACGGCAGGGGAGCTTATATATGTAAGAGCCTTGAATGCTTTAAAAAGGCTAAAAAGACAAAGGCACTTGAGCGTTCCCTTGGTGTTAGTGTATCAGAACAGGTATATGAGGAGCTTGAAAAGGAGATGAACCAAATTGACAGATAGAGTACTTTCTATGCTGGGATTAGCAGCAAAGTCAGGCAATGTGGTTAGCGGAGAGTTTTCTACAGAGAAAGCTGTAAAGACAGGAAAGGCATTTTTAGTGATAGTTGCAGATGATTCATCAGACAACACAAAGAAGCATTTTTCGGATATGACTGCTTTCTATGAGGTTCCGATTTATTTTTATAGTGACAAGGTGGGGTTAGGGAATGCAATAGGCAAAGAGTTTCGCGCTTCCCTTGCAGTAACGGATGAAAACCTTGCAAATGCAGTGATAAAAAAGTTGCAGTCGAATAAAACTGAATAATGGAGGAAAATAGATATATGGCAAAAATGAGAGTTCATGAACTTGCAAAAGAATTAAATATAAAGTCGCAGGAAGTCATAGACACATTAAACGGCACACAGTTTGCTGTCAAAAATGTGCAGAGCGGTCTTGAGGATGAGGCACAGCAAATTGTACGAAAGAAGTACGCGAAAACAGAAGTAAAAAAAGATGCACCTAAGAAGGAAGAACCTAAAAAGGAAGAACCTAAAAAGGATGAGGCTAAGGCAGCCGACAGACCAAAGAAAAAGGCAAGCATCACAGCAGTTTTCAATGCCCAGTACAGTAAGCAGGGTAGGAAAACAAATGGTGGAAACGGCAGCGGAAATAATGGAAATAACAGTTCGCAGCGCAGAAATGGCAATGGCAGACGCGATAATCAGTCATCACGTCCTGAGCAGCACAGCATTATTAAGCCAAGACCTGTCGGAGAGAGAGCTATGCGCCCTATAAGTGAGCGTACAGCGGATCCGTATGCAGATATGAAGGTAACCAATTCGCGTCCGGCACGTCAGGCTGACGCTGATAGAAGAAGCGACAGACGTCAGGACAATGGCGACAGAATCAACAACAGAAACACTGACAGAAATGCCGACAGAAGCAGAAATACGGACAGAAACAGCGATAGAAGAACAAACAATCGCGACAACAATAACCGAGATAACAGCAGAGACAATAATAGAGACAATAACCGAGGCTTCAGAAATGACGCCAGACGTCCTGCAGAGGGTGGCAGAAGCTTTGACAGAAATAATGATAGAAGCAGAAGCAATGACAGAAGCAGGAGCAATGATAGAAATAACGATAGAACAGGCAGCAGAGGTGATGACAGAAATCGTTTCAGAAAAGAAACAGTTGCAGTTGCAGCTCCTGATGATGTAAGAGGAAAGGAGAGCCGCGACAGAGGCAACGATAGAAAGAATAAGCATAATCACAATCAGAGCCAGAAGCAGGATAAGCTCGGAAAGAAGCAGGAGAATTACATCAATCTCGAGAAGCACGGCGGTAAGAAAAAGCCACAGCAGCCGAAGGCACAGCCAAAAGAGGATGAGAACGAGATTAAGACAATTTCTCTTCCGGAGAAGATTACAATAAGGGATTTAGCTGATAAGATGAAGGTTCAGCCTTCAGCCATTGTAAAGAAGCTTTTCATGAAGGGCGAGATGGTAACAGTTAACTCTGAAGTTGATTTTGCAGCCGCTGAGGAGATTGCTTTAGAGTTCAATTTCATATGTGAGGAAGAGGAGAAGGTCGATGTGATTGCAGAGCTTCTCAAGGAGGATGAAGAGGATGAGAGCAAGATGGTTCCTCGTCCACCTGTAGTCTGCGTAATGGGTCACGTAGATCATGGTAAGACATCACTGCTTGATGCCATCAGACAGACACGTGTTACAGACCGTGAGGCAGGTGGTATTACACAGCACATTGGTGCATCTGTTGTATCAATCAATGGCCAGAACATCACATTCCTTGATACACCGGGACATGAGGCATTTACAGCAATGCGTATGCGTGGTGCAAACTCTACTGATATCGCAATCCTTGTTGTTGCTGCAGATGATGGTGTAATGCCGCAGACTGTTGAGGCAATAAACCATGCAAAGGCAGCCGGTGTAGAGATTATCGTTGCTGTCAACAAGATAGATAAGCCAAGTGCCAATATCGACAAGGTTAAGCAGGAGCTCTCAGAGTATGAGCTTATCCCGGAGGATTGGGGTGGAAGCACAATATTCTGTCCTGTATCTGCACATACTAAGGAGGGTATCGACAATCTCCTTGAGATGATTCTTCTCACAGCAGAGGTGCTCGAGCTCAAGGCTAATCCTGATAGAAACGCAAGAGGTCTCGTAATCGAGGCGCAGCTTGACAAGGGCCGTGGTGCGGTTGCCACAGTGCTTGTACAAAAAGGAACACTCCATGTCGGAGATCCTATCGCATGCGGAAGCAGCTATGGTAAGGTAAGAGCCATGATTGATGACAAGGGCCGCAGAGTAAAGGAGGCTAAGCCTTCTACACCTGTAGAGATACTTGGACTCAACAGTGTGCCTTCAGCAGGTGAGACATTTGTGGCATGTGATTCAGAGAAGGAGGCAAAGGCATTCTCTGACACATATATTTCAGAGGAGAAGAATAAGCTCATTGAGGATACAAAGGCAAAGATGTCACTTGATGATCTGTTCTCACAGATTCAGTCCGGCAACATGAAGGAGCTTGATATCATCGTAAAGGCAGATGTACAGGGTTCAGTTGAGGCTGTTAAGCAGAGTCTTGTCAAGCTTTCAAATGAGGAGGTTGTGGTCAAGGTCATCCATGGCGGCGTTGGTGCCATCAACGAGTCAGATGTTATCCTTGCATCAGCATCAAATGCAATCATCATTGGCTTTAACGTCAGGCCGGATCCTGTTGCCAAGGCTACAGCAGACCGTGAGGGCGTAGATATCAGACTTTACAAGGTCATCTACAATGCGATCGAGGATGTATCTGCTGCCATGAAGGGTATGCTTGATCCTGTATTTGAGGAGAAGGTTATCGGACATGCGGAAATCAGACAGATTTTCAAGGCTTCAGGCGTTGGAAACATTGCAGGTTCATATGTGCTTGACGGATTTATGGAGAGAGGCTGCCGTGTCAGAATTAGCAGAGAGGGTGAGCAGATATTCGAGGGAGACCTTGCTTCACTCAAGAGATTCAAGGATGACGTCAAGGAGGTCAAGACAGGCTATGAGTGTGGTCTTGTATTTGACGGATTTAATGATATTCAGGAATTCGATATAGTTGAAGCTTACAAGATGGTAGAGGTTCCGAGATAATCATATATTGTTTATCTTGAATTAATGTAGCTATTCGGATAGTTACGGTTTAATATAAAAAGAAAGCGGGATTATATGAGAAAGAACAGCATAAAAAATATTCGTATCAACGAAGAGGTAATGCGTGAACTGTCAAATATCATACGCGGTGAGATAAAGGATCCGCGTATCAATCCCATGACAAGTGTTGTTGCTGTCGAGGTGGCACCTGATTTAAAGACAGCAAAGGCTTATATCAGTGTGCTTGGTGACAAGAAATCACAGGCTGATACACTTGCAGGACTTAAGTCAGCGGAGGGATATATACGCAGAACTCTCGCAAAGAACATCAATTTAAGAAATACACCTGCCATTACATTTATCATAGACCAGTCTATAGAGTATGGTGTTGAGATGTCTAAAAAGATTGATGAAGTAACAAAAAATCTCAAAGAGGATTAACAAAGAGGATTGATTATGACAGAGATTGATTCTATTTTAAAGGATGCACAATCAGTTGCCGTTTCCGGTCATGTGAGACCGGACGGAGACTGTGTCGGCTCAACACTTGCGGTATACAACTACATAAAGGATTATTATCCTGATATAAAGGCAAGGCTTTATTTAGAGCCAAGCCCGAACATCTTTAAGTTCATGCAAAGAGCAGATGAGATTGACAGCGGCTATGCGGATGATACAGTATACGATCTGTTCATAGCATGTGACTGCAGTGACACAGGCAGACTGGGAAGTGCAGCTAAGTATTTTGAGTCTGCAAAAAGGACACTTTGCATAGATCATCATGTCACAAACGGGGCCTTTGCAGACGCAAATTACATCTTTCCGGATGCGAGCTCAACCTGTGAGCTTGTGTTTGAACTTCTGCCGAAGGAGCGCATCACAATACAGATAGCAGAGTGTATTTACACAGGCATGGTGCATGATACAGGCGTGTTCCAGTATTCATGTACTTCAAAAAAGACTATGGATATAGCAGGCTCCCTGATGGAGATGGGCATTGATTATTCAAGGATAATCGATGATACATTTTATACAAAGACATTTGCTCAGAACAAGATTATGGGGCAGGCACTTTTGAATGCTGCTTTGTATCTGAATGGTGATGTTATATTGTCTGCAGTATCGCGCGCTGAGATGGAGAAGTATGATGTGCTACCAAAGCATCTTGATGGTATTGTAAATCAGCTGCGCGTGACAAAGGATATAAAGGTTGCTGTATTTCTCTACGAAAATGAGGATGGTACCTACAAGGGCAGCCTGCGCGTAAACGGTGATTATGATGTGGCAAAGGTTGCGTCGGTATTTGGCGGCGGTGGACATGTAAAGGCAGCCGGATTTACGATTGACGGACCGCTTGAGGTGGCAACAGACCGCATCCTTACGGCAATTAAGGATAATATTTAGGGAGAGATTCTTGGGCAGATGGTTAATGGAATAATCAATGTATACAAGGAAAAGGGCTATACAAGCTTTGACGTTGTGGCAAAGCTTCGAGGCATATTCCACCAGAAGAAGATTGGTCATACAGGTACACTTGATCCTGATGCGCAAGGCGTCCTTCCTGTCTGCCTTGGAAAGGCAACCAGAGTGTGTGACCTTTTGACAGATAAGGACAAGGTCTATAAAGCTGTGCTGCTTTTAGGACAGGAGACAGATACACAGGATATTTCAGGGCAGGTCTTAAATCAGGCTAAGGTCAATGTGACTGAGCAGGCGGTGTATGATGCAATATCACAGTTTATTGGCAGACAAAAGCAGGTGCCGCCAATGTATTCGGCTCTAAAGGTCAATGGGAAAAAGCTCTATGAGCTTGCCAGGGAGGGCAAGGTTATAGAGAGAAAAGCCAGGGATATCGAGGTGTTTGATATCAAGGTTGAAAGCATTGATTTACCGGAGGTTACGATGACGGTGCACTGTTCAAAGGGCACATATATCAGGACGCTGTGCAATGACATCGGAGAGAGGCTGGGTTGCCATGGCTGCATGAAGTCACTGCTTAGAGTAAGGGTAGCAGGCTTTGACTTAGAGCATGCACTTACACTTTCACAGATTCAGTCAAAGGTGGATGAAGGCTGCTTTGATATGGTGATGCCTGTTGACGGAGTATTCGAAAATCTGCCGGCAGTGCATACTGCTTCAGATGCTGATAAGCTTGTCAGAAATGGAAATAAAATTCCGGCAGTGCTTACGGATTATTTAAAACACAGTGCTGACTCTGATATAAGATACAGAGTATACAATCATGAGGGCATATTTGTCGGTGTGTATTCGTATCTTGATGAGACCGGTGAGTTTAAGCCGGTTAAGATTTTTATGGAATAGAATAGTATACAGATATTATGGAATATATAAGCAAAACTCTGGATTTTCATGTCAAGGAGCCGTCCGTCATCTCGTTTGGAAAGTTTGACGGGCTTCATAGAGGACATGAATTTCTGATGGAAAAGCAAATTGAACAGAGCAATCTGCATGGCTACAAGCGCATCATATTTACGTTTGACATTCCTCCCAAATCGGAGGTACTTGGCGTTGAGTCAAAGGTTATAATCACAAACGATGAAAAAGAGTATGTGTTTGAAAAATCAGGTATTGACTATCTGATAGAGTGTCCGTTTGTGCCACAGGTGATGACGATGGAGGCGGATGCGTTTGTCAGATGGATAGTTAAAAGTCTTAATGTCAAGTGTATCATTGTCGGAGATGATTTCCGTTTCGGGCACAACAGGGCAGGAGACCATCGGCTGCTTTCTGCGATGGCAGGAGAGCTTGGATACGAGCTTATTGTGGTGGACAAGATAAAGGATGGAGCCAGGGATATAAGCAGTACCTATATCCGCGAGGAGATTGCGGCAGGACATATTAAAAAGGCGAATGAACTGCTGGGATATCCCTTTTTCATAAAAGGAAGAGTAGTGCATGGCAGAGCACTGGGCAGGACTATTGGCATTCCGACAGTCAACCTTTCAGTGCCGCACGATAAGCTGCTTCCACCAAAGGGAGTGTATATGTCAAGAGTTCTTGTCAGGGACAACTGGTACCTTGGTGTAACCAATATAGGATGCAAGCCTACTATAGAGGGCAAAAATCCAATCGGTGCAGAGACATATATCATAGATTTTGGGCAGGATGTTTACGGACAGGATATCATGGTAGAGCTTCATAAGTTCGTAAGACCTGAGATGAAGTTTGATTCAATAGAAGCGTTAAAGAGCCAGATGAGTGCAGATATCAATTATACAATCAATTATGCAGGCAGTCACACATTCTAGTGTGGCTGTTTTTTTGCGAAATTACCCAAAATAACGAAAAAATGACAAATATTACGGAAATATTACGGAGAAATATTGACATTTTAACAATTTGTGATATACTCGTAAACATGGGATTATGGATAGCATGAACTGGAGGCTATATGAAAAATAAATTAAAATTAGGACAGGCAGCAGGCGTTGTAGCGTTTGCTATTATTATAGGTGCTGTATCTATGAGTTCAAGCAGCACAGTAGATGCCAGAACATCATTAAAGGAAAATAGAACAGTCAATGCGGGGGTGGCCCTTGGTCTGACAGAGGCGGCAGATGCCACAGAGCTTCTCACAGCAGGGGTTACATCGGCTCTTACTTATTATGGAGCTGACGTATCGGTAGCGCAAAACGACAGCAATGTTGTTACTGCATCTGCTCAGGGTGCACAGGTTGGCAATACTGCACAGGAGACAGAACAGGCAAATGAGGCATCCCAGACACCGACAGCCGCACAGACCTGTGGTTACACAAATCTTGGTATGTCGGTTATCAGCAGCGGAAACTTAAATATCAGACAGGAAGCTTCGACAGACAGCGAGGTAATAGGAATACTTACCAATCACAATGCCTGTGAGCTTCTTGAGGATGCCGGAGACTGGTATAAGGTTACATCAGGCAAAGTGACAGGATATGTAAGCAAGCAGTATCTTGTGACAGGAGATGAGGCAGAGGCTATTGCAGAACAGGAGATTAAGACGGTTGCCACAGTAAATACGGAAACACTGAATGTGCGTGCAGAGAAGTCAACAGAGGCTGCGGTGCTTTCGCAGGTTGGAAATTCAGAGGCATTCACGGTTAATTCTGTCGCTGACGGCTGGGTTGAGATAAGTGTGGATGATTCGGTAGGATATATATCACAGGATTATGTGACACTGGCACAGGCACTTCCTACAGCAAAGACAATAGAGCAGGTGAAGTATGGTGACGGCGTATCAGATGTAAGGGCATCTGTTGTATCGTATGCGTTACAGTTTGTCGGAAACAGATATGTGTGGGGTGGTACAAGCCTTGAGAAGGGAGTTGACTGCTCAGGCTTCACAATGAGAATTCTTGGAAAGTATGGAATCTCATTACCGCATTCATCAAGAGCACAGCCTTCATACGGCACAAAAATCAGTGCATCTGAAGCAAAGCCGGGAGATTTATTCTTCTACGGAAGTGGAAGGAGTATCTCACATGTTGCAATTTATATCGGAAACGGACAGATTGTACATGCCAGCAACAAGCGTGATGGAATCAAGGTTTCAAATGCATATTACAGAAATCCGATTTGTGTCGCAAGATATTTGCCGGATTAATAAAAAAACAGTTTACAACAAATGCTTACTATGCTATACTGCATAAGTGTGGTTTTGCCCATGTTCGGTAGTTGGACACTCCGACCTATTGCTGAGCATCATACAGTTATCAGGGCGCATTATAATATAAGGAGGATCAACAATGATCGCAAAGGAAAAGAAACAGGCTATTATCGCAGAGTACGGTAGAACACCAAATGACACAGGTTCACCAGAGGTTCAGATTGCAATTCTTTCAGCAAGAATCGCAGAGTTAACTGAGCATTTCAAACAGAACCCAAAGGATCATCACTCAAGAAGAGGAATGTTAAAGATGATCGGTCAGAGACGTGGATTACTTGCATACCTTAAGGAGATTGATATCGAGAGATATCGTTCACTTATCGAGCGTTTAGGACTCAGAAAATAGTATTTTCTTTAGAGCGGAGTAATTATTATTCCGCTCTATTATTGTTTTTATTATTGTTTTTTGAAAAGCAGAAGTAAGCCGAGACCACTAAAGAGTGCATGAGCGTACATGTATTGTTTAGTAGTTTCGGAAGAGGAATACACTTCTGCAAAAGAATTTTAAGGAGAATTAATATGTACAAAAGTTATTCAATGGAACTTGCCGGCAGGACTCTTACTGTAGATATCGGAAGAGTAGCAGCTCAGGCAAACGGAGCTGTTTTTATCAAGTATGGTGATACAACAGTCCTTTCAACAGCTACAGCATCTGACAAGCCACGTGACGGTGTGGATTTCTTCCCACTCAGCGTTGAGTTCGAGGAGAAGATGTACTCTGTAGGAAAAATTCCGGGTGGTTTTAACAAGCGTGAGGGAAAGGCATCTGAGAACGCCATCCTTACAGATCGTGTAATTGACCGTCCTATGAGACCTCTTTTCCCAAAGGATTACAGAAATGATGTTACATTAAACAACCTTGTTATGTCAGTGGATCCTGAGTGCCGTCCTGAGATAGTTGCCATGATCGGTACAGCTTTAGCTGTTCACATCTCAGATATTCCGTTTGACGGACCATGTGCCATGACACAGATGGGACTTGTTGATGGTGAGTTTATCGTAAACCCTTCACAGAGGCAGTGGGATGAGGGCGATTTACAGCTCACAGTTGCTTCTACAAAGGAAAAGGTCATCATGATTGAGGCAGGCGCCAATGAGATTCCTGAGGATCAGATGATTGAGGCAATCTACAAGTGTCATGATATCAACCAGACAGTTATCGCATTCATGGATCAAATCCGTGATGAGATTGGCAAGCCAAAGCATGAGTATGAGAGCTGTGCTATTCCGGAGCAGATGTTTGAGGATATCAAGAAAATTGTTACTCCAGAGCAGATGGAGGAGGCAGTATTCACAGATGAGAAGCAGAAGCGTGAGGAAAATATAAGAGCTATCACAGAGCAGTTAGAGGAAGCCTTCGCTGACAATGAGGAGTACCTTGCAGTACTTGGTGAGGCTATTTACCAGTATCAGAAGAAGACAGTCAGAAAGATGATTTTAAAGGATCATAAGCGTCCGGACGGCCGTGCAATCAACCAGATCAGACCACTTGCAGCAGAGGTTGATTTGATTCCTAGAGTTCACGGCTCTGCAATGTTTACCCGTGGACAGACACAGATTTGTGATGTTGTAACACTTGCTCCTTTATCAGAGATTCAGAAAATCGACGGACTTGATGCAAATATCACAACAAAGAGATATATGCATCACTATAACTTCCCTGCATACTCTGTAGGAGAGACAAAGGTATCACGTGGACCGGGACGTCGTGAGATTGGACACGGAGCACTTGCTGAGAAGGCACTTGTTCCTGTACTTCCAAGCATTGAGGAGTTCCCATATACTATCCGTGCCGTATCTGAGACATTTGAGTCAAACGGCTCTACATCAATGGCTTCAACATGTGCATCATGTATGTCACTTATGGCTGCAGGTGTTCCGATTAAGGCTATGGTTGCCGGAATCTCATGCGGACTTGTAACAGGCGATACAGATGATGATTTCCTTGTACTTACAGATATCCAGGGTCTTGAGGATTTCTTCGGAGATATGGATTTCAAGGTAACAGGTACACATAAGGGTATTACAGCTATCCAGATGGATATCAAGATTCACGGACTTACAAGACCTATCGTTGAGGAGGCAATCGCGAGAACACGTGAGGCACGTCTCTACATCATGGATGAGGTCATGAGCAAGGCAATCGCTGAGCCTAGAAAAGAAGTAAATGAGTGGGCTCCAAAGATTGAGCAGATTACAATCGATCCATCAAAGATTGGTGATGTTGTCGGACAGAAGGGTAAGACAATCAACGAGATTATCGACAGAACCGGTGTCAAGATCGATATCACAGATGATGGCGCTGTTTCAGTTTGCGGAACAGATAAAGAGATGATTGCAAAGGCAATCGACATGATTAAGATTATCACAACTGATTTTGAGCAGGGACAGATCCTTGAGGGAACAGTTGTAAGCATCAAGGAGTTCGGTGCTTTCATCGAATTTGCTCCTGGCAAAGAGGGAATGGTTCACATTTCTAAGATTGCAAAAGAGAGAATCAACAGAGTAGAGGATGTACTCACACTTGGAGACAAGGTAAAGGTTGTTTGCCTTGGCAAGGACAAGATGGGAAGAATCAGCTTCTCTATGAAGGATGTAAAAGAGGATTAATTAATATACGTTAAAGTATAACAATAATATCCAGGTAAAGGGCTGCACGCAGGTGCAGTCCTTTTAATATATGAAATTATAGTAAGGTGATATGATGTAAGGCAAAACAGGTGCGTCTGTGTCATATTGTGAAAACGAATCATATACTAAATTAAAAAATAAAATAATAATGAAAAATGCGAAATATAGTATAAATGCAAATCTGGTATATAAAAATGGATATAGTGGTAAAAATGTCAATATAGCAGTGCTTGATACGGGTGTGTTTAAACACAAACAGCTTGATGGGTGTATAAAGCACTTTATGGATTTTGTGGGTGGAAAGGAGACATGTTATGACGATAACGGGCATGGTACACATGTGTGCGGTATATTATCGGCTGCAGATATAGGCATGGCTCCGGGGGCAGGACTATATGTGTTTAAGGTGCTTGATTATCTTGGCATGGGGCAGACAGCGGATTCAATTCGTGCACTTAAGTATATAAAAGAAAACTGCGTCAGACTTAATATAAAAATACTCAACTTCTCTGTAGGATATCTGCCATGTTCTGATAAAGCAGAGCGTATTAAGATATTGAAGCTGATAGATGAATTGTGGGATATGGGAGTGGTAGTTGTTGCAGCAGCGGGCAACTACGGCCCGGCACCGTTTTCTGTAACTGTGCCGGGAATTTCAAGAAAAATAATAACAGTCGGAAGCTTTGATGATATAAGAAGTGGCAAAGGTCCGACCGACTGCTGTATTGTAAAGCCTGAGATTCTGGCTCCCGGGCATGATATCATAAGCCTTGGAACGAGGGATGGCACATATGTAAGAAAAACAGGTACTTCAATGGCTACACCGATTGTGTCAGGTGCCATAGCACTTCTATTGGAAAAAAATCCAAATATTAGACCGGAGGCGGTTAAGCTAGCCCTGTATAATACATGTGACAGGGCAGGGGATAGTCACAAAGGCTCGTGGGGGATTATAAATGTTGATAAATTGGTGGGAATATTATAATATGTATTAGAGATTTATTATAGATAATATAGGAAATATTAGGTTGTATAATTGTAATTTCATGGTAGGGCTTAAATGAGAAAAATATTACAAAGACTGCTTTCAAAGCTTTTTATAGTTTCGACAATAATAATCATACAGATGATATGGTGGTTCTTTTTGTTTTATACGGCATCTGTTGCCAGCAGGGTGTTTCAGGATCTGCTGTATGTGGCAGCCATATTGCTTTCGCTTTATATTGTCAACAGGCGGATGAAAATGTATATAAAAATGTCATGGATATTTTTGATACTGAGTGTTCCAATCGTTGGTATTCCGTGCTATTTCTTTTTCGGAAGACCGGAGCTTACGTCGAAGACACAGAAAAGAATGGCGAGAATTGTGGAAGCATATGCGCCGCTTCGGCCTGAAAACGAGCTGCTAAATGAGACTCTCAGACAGACAGATATGGATGCATACAGACAAAGCAGGCTTATCACTCAAAATCAGAAATATCCACTGTATGCGGAGGACTGCACAGAGTACTTTAAATCAGGTGAGGAGGCTTTTGAGAGCATTTTAAAAGATTTAAGGTCAGCTGAAAAGTTTATCTTTATGGAGTATTTCATAATCGGCAGTGGCGTTATGCTTGATCAGATACTTGATATACTCAAAGAAAAGGTAAAGCATGGAGTTGTGGTGAGAATCATATATGATGATTTTGGCAGCATAAATGCCATTCCGCCACATTTTATAAAGGAGATGGAGAGCATCGGAATACAGACCAGACGCTTCAATCCATATAAGCCCATGCTTTCAGTAATTATGAATGACAGGGATCATAGGAAGATACTGGTGATAGACGGACGTGTGGCGCATACCGGTGGTTACAATATAGCAGATGAGTATATCAACAAAAAAATCAGGTTTGGTTACTGGAAGGATGCCGGTATCCGTGTGGAGGGAGAGTGTGTAAACAGTTTCACGACGATGTTCCTTGAGATGTGGAATTATATCAATAAGGACAATGCTGTGCATGATGAATATCTGAATCCACACAATACTTTCAGCCAGTCAGAGGAAAGCGGTTTTGTCCAGCCGTTTTGCGATTCACCGCTTGAGCATGATGATGTAGGAGAGAATCTTTATGTGAGTATCATCTCAAGAGCTAAAAAATATGTTTATATTTTTACACCGTATCTGATACTTGGAACAGAGCTGTCACATGCTATGATATCGGCAGCCAGGTCAGGTGTTGATGTGCGTATTGTTGTACCTAAGATTCCCGATAAAAAGCTCATTTATCTGCAGACAAAAGCCAATTTCAGACCTCTTATCGAGGCGGGGGTAAGGATATATCTATACACACCCGGCTTTATACATTCAAAGTGTATAGTGGCAGATGATGATACTGCGATAGTTGGCACATGCAATCTGGATTTCAGGAGCATGTATTGGAATTTTGAGGATTTTGTATACATGTACAGGACTCAGTGCATCAGAAAAATAAAAGAGGATGCGATAGAGACGTTTGCGGTTTCAGAGGAGGTGTATGAGGAAAGCACAAATGATATCTCATTTGCAGGCAGGCTGCTGCAGAGTATTTTGCAGCTTTTTGCACCGCTTTTGTAAATGTGTGTGTAAAGCGTCTGATAAAAATTTGTTGAATAATGTTACAAGTTGTAATATAATAATCCAAGCGATTGCGTAAGCAACGCACGAAGAAACTGAATATGTAGCATAAAGGTGTCGGAGCAGACAAGCATTTGAATCTGATTTATGACAGGCGATGTGAAGCTGGCTCCGGTGAAAAGGGAAACAGGTGCAAATCCTGTACGAACTCGTCACCGTAATTAAGGAGTGACGGCCAATAAGTCACTGGGCAACCGGGAAGACGGCCGAAGCAATGATATATAAGCCGGGATACCTGCCTTTGTGTTGTACGGAAACAATAGTGTTTCAAGCCACGAGTAACTGGCTGTACGTGATGAAATAATTATAATTACAGACAAGGTTATGATAGCCGTATAGTCTGGGTTAGAAGGATTTTGACATGTATAGCTCTTTGACATAATAGTACAAAGAGCTTTTATTTTTGATGCTTTAAATGTTTTCGTCTTACATATTTAAAACATGTGCAGCTTAATAGCTGCAAGGAGAATGAAAAGGAGAAAACATGAAAAAGAAATTAGTAGTAGTACTGATGGCAGCAGTTATGGCTATGACAGCAGTGACCGGCTGTGGCAGCAAGGCAGATGATGCAAAGAATGATACACAGGCATCTAAGGCTTCAGAGAGTGAGACAAGCGCAAACGCAGATCAGGAGGCAGCAATGCATGTGGCAGATTTAATCGATGCAATCTACGTGCAGGAGAGAACAGATGATACAGACAAGCAGTGCAAGGAGGCTAAGGAGGCCTGGGACAAGCTCACAGACGCACAGAAGGAGCTTGTAGAGGGAGAAAATGCTGATCCTGACTATTTCGGCAGAGATACAGGCGATGCTTCAAAGGATGATCCGAGAAACCAGGATGATATCGGCGAGAACGAGATTCTTGTAGTAAGCTTTGGTACATCCTTCAACGACAGCCGTGTGGCTGATATCAAGGGTGTGGAGGATGCAATAGCAGCTGCAAATCCTGACTGGTCAGTCAGAAGAGCCTTCACAGCACAGATTATCATCAATCATGTACAGGCAAGAGATGACGAGAAGATTGACAATATGGATCAGGCACTTGAGCGTGCAGTCAAAAATGGTGTAAAGAATCTTGTGGTACAGCCTACACACCTGATGCATGGAGCAGAGTATGATGAGCTTTCAGAGGCTGTAGAGAAGTATAAGGATAAATTTGAGTCTGTAAAGATTGCAGAGCCACTCCTCGGTGAGGTTGGAAGTGATGCAACAGTTGTAAATGAGGATAAAAAGGCCGTTGCAGAAATTCTTACAGAGGAAGCAGTAGAAAAGGCAGGCTATGACAGCCTTGATGCTGCAAAGGAAGAGGGTACAGCATTTGTATTTATGGGACATGGAACAAGCCATACAGCAAAGATTTCATACAGCCAGATGCAGAGCCAGATGACAGCTTTGGGTTATGAAAACGTATTTATCGGAACTGTAGAGGGTGAGCCGGAGGATACATCATGTGAGTCTGTCATTGAGAAGGTGTCAGCCGCTGGTTACAAGAATGTCATTCTTCGTCCGCTTATGGTTGTTGCAGGAGACCATGCCAACAATGATATGGCAGGAAGTGATGATGATTCATGGCTTTCACAGTTTAAGGCATCAGGAAAGTTCGATAAAATCGATACACAGATTAACGGACTTGGTGAGATTGAGGGTATCCAGAAGCTTTATGTTGAGCATACAGCGGCTGCTATGAGCAAGTAGCAGTTACTTAAATGTATAGTGGGGAAGCTATAAAATAACAGGAGCAGTATATCGGACATGAGAAAATTATTCAGAAACAAGTTTACTTATATCGTTGCAATGACACTGGTTTGTGCCATGAGCTTGGCAGCCTGCGGCAATAAGAATGCAAAAGCTGAAACAGAAAGCAAAAAAGCAATGCAGGATGCGACAGAGAGCACAAAAAAGGCTGAAAAAACAGAAAAGATAGCACTTTCAGATGGTACATATACAGCAGAGTTTACTACAGACAGCTCAATGTTTCATGTGAATGATGCATATGACAACAAAGGTACACTCACCGTGAAGGATGGCAAGGCAACAATACATGTTACTCTCACATCCACACACATTGTCAATCTCTTTTTGGGAACAGCAAAGGATGCCTCAAAGGACAAGGCTGAGCTTTTAGAGCCAACTGTAGAGACTGTCGATTATGGCGATGGCACAACTGAGGAGGTCAATGCGTTTGATATACCGGTTCCTGTTTTGGATGAGGAATTTGACCTTGCACTTATCGGTACAAAGGGCAAATGGTATGACCACAAGGTAAAGGTCTCAAATGCCACACCTGCGGACGCAGATGCAAGCGTATCTGAAAGTGCAGGAAAAGAGCTTCCTGACGGAACATACAATATCAATCTCGATTTCGAGGGCGGAAGCGGTAAGGCGAGCATTGCATCACCGGCTGAGGTGACTATAAGCGGTGGAGCCGCTACTGCAACAGTGCAGTGGAGCAGTCCAAACTATGACTATATGATAGTTGACGGACAGAAATACATGCCTGTAAATACAGACGGCAATTCTGTATTTGAAATTCCGGTTAAGCTTGATACACCTATGCAGGTTATCGGAGATACAGTTGCTATGAGCAAGCCGCACGAGGTTGAGTACACACTCACCTTCCATTCAGATTCTGCTACAGAGGTGCTTGGTGAGGATGGAGAATAATTAAGCTATGCATGGAAGAAAAAAGATAATTATATATATATTGATATCAATTATAGGACTGTTCTGGCTGTCAGGCTGTGACAGTCCTTCTTCCGATTCAGGGAATACCGAATCGAAGGCTGAGGCAGAGGCACAAAACGGTCTTATATATAAGAGCAGTATGAAGCTTTTATATGCAAAGAATTTTTCTGTTGACTATTATGAGGGTGGATACAAGATACTTACTACAAAGGACGGTACCCAAATACTTACCGTGCCAAAGGGCAGAAAGACTCCAAAGGATATTGACAAGGATATCATTGTATTGGAGGAGCCTGTAAGTGATTTGTATCTGGTCGCATCAGGGGTGATGGATATGTTTGACAAGCTTGATGCAGTGGACACTATTAAATTTTCGGGGCTTGACAGTGATGGCTGGTACATTGACAGTGCAAGAAAGGCTCTTGAAAGTGGCAGAATGCTTTATGCCGGCAAATATTCAAAGCCCGATTATGAGCTTTTGGTGTCAGAAAACTGTTCACTTGCCATAGAAAATACTATGATTACCCATTCGCCGCAGGTAACGGAAAAGCTTAAAAGCTTTGATATCCCTTCAATAATCGAGTACTCAAGCTATGAGGAGGAGCCGCTCGGCAGAGTAGAGTGGGTGAAGTTTTTCGGAGCACTCACAGACCGGGATGAAAAGGCCGATGAGCTCTTTAATGAGCAGGTGGATATTGTAAATCGCATCGCAAAGACAGATGGTACCGATACGGATGATGCCACAAAAAGTGATACAGTTGCATTTTTCTATATCACATCCAATGGACAGGTTCAGGTGCGCAAAAGCACAGATTATGTGCCAAAGATGATTTCGCTTGCCGGCGGAAAATATATTTTTGATGCATCAAACGACGACGATACAGGCAGGTCAACCATGAATATGCAGCTAGAAGATTTCTACAATGGAGCAATAGATGCTGACTATCTGATATATAACAGTGCGATAGACGGCGGTGTGAAGAATCTGAATGAGCTTTTGGACAAGTGCCCGGTGCTTGCTGATTTTAGGGCAGTCAAAGACGGCAATGTATTTTGCACCACGAACGATATGTATCAGCAGTCTATGTCCATAGGATATATGATTGATGATATGCATTCGATGATTACAGGTGCACCCGACAGCGGCATGAAATATCTGTTTAAGCTCAACAGGAAAATCAATAGCACAAAAAGATAAAAAGCGGAGCTACAACATGGAAAAAACCAGAAAAATAAGGTGTTTTACAACATTTATTATTCTTATAATCTTAATTATCATATTGCTTATCATGAATGTGTGTATAGGAACTGTACACATATCATTTAAGGATGCATTTGCGACACTTTATGACCACTCAGACAGGGTAGGACGTATTGTGTGGGATATCCGCATGCCAAGAGCTATCGCAGCGATGATACTGGGCGGGGCGTTAGCGCTTGCAGGCTATCTTTTGCAGACTTTTTTCCATAATCCAATCGCGGGACCTTTTGTACTTGGCATATCATCGGGAGCTAAGATGATTGTAGCACTTGTTATGGTATTTTTACTTGGAAATGCCATACGTGTGAGCTCACTAGCCATGATTGCAGCAGCGTTTTTGGGAGCAATGCTTTCAATGGGCTTTGTGCTTATCATTTCAAGAAAGGTAAGCAGCATGTCAATGCTTGTGGTGAGCGGTGTCATGATTGGCTACATATGCTCTGCGGTGACTGAGTTTGTGGTGACATTTGCAGATGATTCCGACATAGTAAACCTGCATAACTGGTCAAGGGGAAGCTTTTCGGGCATGACATGGGACAGCGTCGGGGTGATGAGCATTGTGGTGGGAATCACATTTATCTTTGTTTTTCTCATGTCAAAGCCACTTATGGCATATCAGCTTGGAGAGTCATATGCCGTAAATCTGGGTGTAAACATAAAGCGCATCCGGGTGCTTCTGGTATTGCTTTCAAGCCTGCTTTCCGCATGTATAGTGGCGTTTGCGGGACCGATATCGTTTGTCGGAATAGCCGTGCCACACATAGTAAAAAGCATGCTAAAGAGCACAAAGCCCATATATATGATACCGGCCTGCTTCCTTGGGGGAGCGGTGTTCTGCCTGTTTTGTGATTTGCTTGCGAGGATGATGTTTGCGCCTACGGAGCTTAGTATCAGCACAGTTACGGCAGTATTTGGTGCACCGGTAGTGCTGTTTATCATGATAAGACGCAGCAAGGAGAAAAATGTCTGATGGAATATTATTTTACTGCTGAAAAGCTGGCCGTTGGATATGATAACAGGCCGCTTATTGAAAATATTGATTTTTCCCTTAAAAGGGGAGAGATTCTCACATTAATCGGGCCAAACGGTGCCGGTAAATCGACTATTTTAAAAAGTATTGCAAGACAGCTTTCGCTTGTGAGCGGTACGATATATCTTGATAAAAGTGATGTAGTGACGATGAATGGCAATGAATTTGCAAAGAAAATGGCTGTTGTGCTCACCGATAAGCTAAAGACGGAGCTTATGACCTGCTATGATGTGGTTTCAACCGGCAGATATCCATACACAGGCCGGTTCGGAGTACTTTCGGATGAGGACAAAAAGGCTGTGGATGAGGCGATGGAGCTGGTCAATGTATCACAGATAAAAGATAAGGATTTTACAAAGATAAGCGATGGACAAAGACAGCGGGTCATGCTGTCGCGGGCCATATGCCAGCAGCCGGAGATTATAGTGTTAGACGAGCCTACCTCATATCTTGATATAAAGTACAAGCTTGAGTTTTTATCAATACTCCAAAGGCTTAAAAGACAGAAGAATCTTACGGTTATCATGTCGCTCCATGAGCTTGATATGGCAAAGCGTGTGTCAGACCATATTTTGTGTATAGATGGCAGATATGTGGACAGATACGGAACTCCCGAGGAGGTATTTACTGACCAATATGTTTCAGGGCTTTTTGGAATTACGGCAGGAAGCTTTGACGAAACAGGAGAGGATTTAGAGCTGGAAAAACCGGATGGAAGGGCGAGGATATTTGTCATAGCAGGAGGGGGCCTGGGCAGAAAAAGCTTCAGGAGCTTACAGCGAAAGGGTATCCCGTTTGCGACAGGAATCATCTATGAAAATGATCTGGATTATCCTGCGGCAAAGGCGCTTTCTGCTGAGATTGTCAGCGCAAGAAGCTTTGAGCCTGTAGACGATGCCCTTATTGAAAAGGCAAAGGAGCTTATTGATGCATGCGAGGGCGTTATATGTGACAGAACAGAGTTTGGCACGTATGAGCAGTTTAACAGCAGACTTTATGAGTATGCAGTCTCTACAGGAAAAATTATAAAAATTCCTTTTCTTGAGGAACAATTGGCACAGCTTTAAGGAAGTTACTGTTCACACTACAGTTTAATATTCATGATAAAGCTACCACATAAATTCAGACAGCAGGTATATATATGGCAAAGGTAATTATGGTACAGGGTACAATGTCCAATTCAGGCAAGAGCTTTCTTGTCGCGGGCTTGTGCCGTATTTTCAGACAGGACGGATACAGGGTGGCACCGTTTAAATCACAGAACATGGCGCTCAACTCTTATATAACAGACGAAGGACTTGAGATGGGACGGGCCCAGGTGATGCAGGCTGAGGCAGCAGGCATTAAGCCTATGGTGTGCATGAATCCTATTCTTTTAAAGCCCACAAATAATACAGGCTCACAGGTGATTGTAAACGGAAGGGTGCTTAAGAACATGCCGGCGAGAGAGTATTTTGCATACAAGAAAACTCTCATACCGGATATAAAAAAGGCATTTAAAAAGCTTGAGGAGTATGCTGATATCATAGTGATTGAGGGCGCCGGAAGCCCGGCGGAGATAAATCTGAAGGAAAATGATATTGTAAACATGGGGCTTGCGCATATGGTGGATGCACCGGTGCTGCTCGTGGGTGATATCGACAGAGGTGGCGTTTTTGCGCAGCTGCTTGGTACACTTATGCTTTTAACCGATGAGGAAAAGAATCGTGTCTGCGGGCTTATTATCAATAAATTCCGTGGAGACAAGACGATCCTTGACCCGGGGATACAGATGCTTGAGGAGAGAGGCGGGGTGCCTGTCACCGGAGTGGTGCCATATATGGATGTACAGCTTGAGGATGAGGACAGCCTGACAGAGCGCTTTGACAAAAAGACAGATGGGCTTATTGATATAGCGGTCATCAGATATCCGAGAATATCAAATTTCACGGATTTCAATGTTTTTGAGCAGATGTCCGAGGTAACAGTGCGGTATGTGTCAACAGTAAATGAGCTGCGTCATCCGGATATAGTATTTCTGCCGGGAAGCAAGAATACGATGGGGGATCTTTTGTGGATGAGACAAAACGGACTTGAGGCCGCTGTCAAAAAGCTCTCCTGTGAGATTCCGGTTTTTGGAATATGCGGAGGCTATCAGATGCTTGGGACTTCAATAGCCGACCCCGACGGTGTTGAGGAGGGAGGATATATGCGTGGCATGGAGCTTCTTCATATAGATACCGTTCTAAAAGACAGCAAGACACGGCTTCAGACAAGCGGTGAAATAGCACATGTAGATGGTGTATTGAGCAGGCTTTCAGGCTGTCACTTTCTGGGCTATGAGATACATATGGGTAAGAGCGCATATAGCACAGCTTCAGATGAGCAGGGGGCTTGTGCTGACAGGAAAAATGAGCCGGATAATGTCATATCTGATGGCAGAAATGTGTATGGCTCGTATATCCATGGCATTTTTGATACTGCAGAGGCCGCCAGAGTGATAGTGGATTATATTGCCGATAAAAAGGGCATTGATGTGAATGACAGCGCTATTGTAAGCTATAAGAGCTTCAAGGAAAAACAGTATGACAGGCTTGCGGATACACTGAGGGAGTATCTGGATATGGATGCAGTGTACGGCATGCTTCGTGAGGCAAGATATGATTGAAAATAATATTATTTCTGACCATTTTACAGTTGAAGAATTAAAAAAATTAAAAATAACGCCACCTGATGCAAAAATGTACAAAAAAATACGCTCAAACTGGGATTCTGTGGCAAAGCCGCTCGACGGCATGGGTGATTTTGAGTTTTTAACGGCCAAAATCGGCGCTGTTTTGGGAGATGAAAATATAGATATTTCAAAAAAGGCGGTCATAATGATGTGTGCGGATAATGGTGTGGTTGCTGAGGGCATCAGCCAGTCCGGACAGGAGGTGACACTTGCAGTTGCAAAATCCATGGCAAGGAAGGCTTCATCTGTCGGACGCATGGCAATGACTGCAGGGGCTGATACAATTCCTGTGGATATAGGAATAAACAGTGACGAGAGTGTTAAAGGGCTGCTTCAAAGAAAGGTGCGCATGGGCACGAGAAACTTTGCAAAAGAGCCTGCCATGACAAGGGCTGAGACACTTGAAGCGATTGCAGCAGGTATAGAAATAGTGCGTGGGTGTAAGGCAGACGGCTGTAGAATTATTGCAACCGGTGAGATGGGTATAGGAAACACCACCACAAGCGCGGCAATGGCAGCCGCCATGCTAAGGTGCGATGTGGCCACGGTGACAGGAAGAGGAGCAGGTCTAAACGACAGTGGGCTTGAGAAAAAAATCCGTGTAATTGAGAGCGCAATAGAAAAGTATGATTTATATAATAAGGACACCTTTGAGATACTTATGACAGTCGGAGGACTCGATATTGCAGGACTTGTCGGAGTGTGTATAGGCGGTGCATTATACCATATTCCTGTTGTGCTCGACGGAGTGATAAGCATGGTTTCTGCGTTGGCAGCAGGAAGGCTTCTTTCCGGAGTTACTGATTTTATCATTCCATCCCATGAGGGCAGGGAGCCTGCCGTGGCGCTTTTGTGTGAGGCACTTTCCGTAAGGCCGGTCATAAGAGCATCTCTTGCGCTTGGAGAGGGAACAGGTGCCGTGATGATGTTTGCGCTTTTGGATATGGCACTTAGCGTATACAAAGGACGGACAACCTTCGACGATATCTCGGTATCACAGTATGAGAGGTACGTATAGATGATTACACTTATAACAGGCGGCAGCGGCAGCGGCAAATCAGCATATGCAGAAAAGTATATTTGTCGCGTGTCAAATGAAAATGGATACAAAGAAAAATATTACATTGCCACCATGCAGGTATTTGATGATGAGGGGCAGCGGAAGATAGACAGGCACAGAAGACTTCGTGCCGGAAAAGGCTTTATTACCATCGAGCAGCCTCGGGATATCCAAAATGCTGTTTCTAAGCTGCAATCAGAAAGCAGTTTAAAAACCGGGCGGTCAGCACTGCTTGAGTGTATGTCAAACCTTGTTGCAAATGAGATGTTTCCACCTGTAGATGCTTCCGGTATACAGGCTGCTGAAGCCAAAAAAGAGACTTTGGATGACCCTGAAAATATGAAGGATTATGAGACTGCTCAAATCAGACGTGTGAGTAAAAAGGTGTTAAAAGAGGTAAGTATCTTAAGTGAAAATGTTGCAGAGCTTGTAATTGTGACAAACAATGTATTTGAAGACGGAGTCAGCTATGATGAATCAACGATGAATTACATAAAGGCAATGGGAATTGTAAACAGAGGGCTTGCTGCGATGGCAGAACGTGTCGTTGAGGTAGTTGCAGGCATTCCTGTTGCGGTTAAGTGAAGCAGTGTGGAGGTTAAGTGTATTATGAAGTTAATAAGGTCGTGCATAGTATCTTTTTCCATGTATTCAAAGATACCTATGCCACAATTTAAATGGAATGATGATGACATGAAGTACATGCTGGTATTCTTTCCGTGGATAGGAGCTGTGATTGGACTGCTTCTTATGCTTTGGAGATATATATACTCTCATTTTGGAGTGACGGATATATGCTATGTATGCATAGGCGCACTCATTCCGATAGCGGTTACGGGAGGCTTTCACATAGATGGTTTTATGGATACAATGGATGCATTTCATTCATACAAACCGCGGCAGGAAAAGCTTGCAATACTTAAGGATTCACATATAGGAGCGTTTGCCGTTATAATGCTTGCAGCCTACGGATTATTATTCATGGGAGCTTTTTCTCAGATAATGAATGATAAAGCATTTATTGTTTTTTGTGCAGGCTTTTTCATCGCAAGATGCTTAAGCGGAATAGCGGTTGTGTCATTTAAATCGGCAAAAAGCGATGGATTGTTATTTATGTTTGCAGACACTGCACACAGAACGATCGTCAGGGCAGCACTATACATACAGCTTGCACTGTGTATAGCTGTTTTACTCATTGTGTCACTGCCTTATGCGGTGGCTATGATCATTGCGGCAGCACTTAGCTTTTGGTATTATTATGTGAAAACAAAAAAGGAGCTTGGCGGCATCACAGGCGATACGGCAGGGTATTTTGTGTGTATATGTGAGTGCGCCATGGCAGTGGCTTTGGGTGGTGTCTCTTTTATTATTTAGTATATCTGTTTTGAATATAGGAATGGTACGGATAAGTATTTTGATAAAAGTTGTATTATGAATTTTAAACTTTGGAATTGGAGAAAATATGAAGCTTGTGATAGGCGGAGTGGCACAGGGAAAGCTTGATTATGTGCTCGAAAATATGATAAAAGAAACAGAAAAATATGATGTGTATGACTGCTTTTTCCTAAAGGATGATGCTTGTGATGATAAGGAATCATACAAGGACTGGCCATGGGATTTTGCAGTTGATGATGAGCGGATATTCATAATTGATAAATTCCATTATTTTATCAGGGCTGTGCTTGAGAAAAATCTTCCGCTGCAGGAATATATTTTGAAATTTATGCAATTTGCAGAGGAAAATAAGGATACAATAGTCATTGCTGATGAGATTGGAAACGGCATAGTGCCTCTTGATGCGTTTGAGAGAGCGTACAGGGAGCAGACAGGCAGAGCAGAGATACTGCTTGCAAAAAAAGCAGACGAGGTAGTTCGCGTAATATGTGGAATCGGTCAGAAAATAAAATAAACTGTATATTTATAAGACACGGCTGCACTGTCTCAAACAGAGAGCACAGATATCTGGGCAGGACAGATGAGCCACTCGATGAAGCCGGAGTTTTTGAACTAGAAAATGCGCTAAATAATGGTGTATACAAGGCTTTGGAGGGAAATAGCTTAAAGGAGCAGATAATTATTACCAGCCCAATGAGGCGCTGTAAACAGACGGCAGAGATTATTTTGCCGGCTTCAAAACACCATAAAATTCATACCGTAAAAGAGTTTGCAGAGATGGATTTTGGTGAATGGGAGCTAAAAAGCTATAAGGAGCTTAGCACAGATATCCGTTTCAGGGACTCATATCAGGCGTGGATTGACAGTGGTGGAACACTTGCCTTTCCAAACGGAGAGAGCAGAAAAGAGTTTTGCAAAAGAAGTATATGTGGCTTTGAGAGGGTACTCACACAGGCATTAGAGCTTAAGAGGGCTATGCCTGATAAAGAGATACAAATAGTATTTTTTGTGCATGGAGGGACTATCATGGCGATAATGAGCCATTACTGTGATATGGATTACTATGATTACCAGGTGAAAAACGGCTGTGGCTACTCGTGTGAGGTGGCTGTTGAGGGCAATGAGATTGTGTTTAATGAAATAGTGCCCATATCGCTATGATTTATTTAAGAAGGACTAACATATGTGTTATCATATTTTTGCATTTATAGCAGGCTTTGTGCTTGATTTATTAATAGGAGATCCGCATTTTATACCGCATCCGGTCAGGCTTATCGGCTCACTCATTTCTTTTTGCGATAAGAGGCTTAATTGTGATGCCGGATATAATATCTCTGAAAAAAAATTAAATTTAACAAAATACAAAAGAGGCATGCTTCTTGCTTTTACTGTAATTTTTGCAACTTTTGCAATGTCGGTAATTATTATTGTGGCAGCATACAGTATAAATTTATATGCCGGAGTAATAGCAGAGGCTGTCATGACGTGGCAGATTCTTGCCACAAAGTGTCTTCGTGTGGAGGGCATGAGGGTGTACGATGCGCTAAGGACAGATGGCATTGATGCAGGAAGAAGGGCTGTTTCCATGATTGTTGGCAGAGATACATCTGTGCTTGATGCGGCAGGTGTCACAAGGGCGGCAGTTGAGACGATAGCTGAAAATACATCTGACGGAGTGATTGCACCTATGCTTTACACTGCAATCGGAGGGCCGGTGCTTGGCTTTGTATACAAGGCTGTGAATACGATGGATTCGATGCTTGGCTACAAAAATGATAAATATATGTATTTTGGCAGATTTGCGGCAAAGCTTGATGATGTGGTCAATTTCATACCGGCAAGAATCAGTGCATATCTGATGATTGCTGCGGCATTTATCGGTGGCAGGCAGTTTGATGGCAAAAATGCATACCGCATCTTTAAAAGAGATCGTTTCAATCACGCAAGCCCCAACTCAGCCCAGACAGAGTCCGTATGTGCAGGGGCTTTAAGGGTGCAGCTTGCGGGTGATGCAGTGTATTTTGGGAAGCTTGTGAAGAAAAAATACATAGGAGACGGTCTGCGTGAGATAGAGTACGAGGATATAAAGCGTGCAAACAGGCTGATGTATATTACTGCGTTTTTGTGTGAGCTTTTATCTGTGGCGGTTATGAGTCTTGTTTTAATATTGCTTTGAATATGAAAAATTGATGTAAGAATAGATGGAGGACTTGAATGAAAAGCATCCATGGCGGTGACATATACAACAATAAAGTAAATATGGATTTTTCGGTAAATATCAATCCTCTTGGCATACCGCATTCTGTTAAAGAGGCTATGAGTGATGCACTTTCGTATGCAGACAGATATCCCGACATGGCATGCAGTGGCCTTAAAAAAGCAATATCAGAGTATTTCACACAGCAAGGCTGCAGCATACAAAGCGAGGATGTAATTCCCGGAAACGGAGCTTCAGAGCTTTTTATGGCGATAGCTCATGCCATAAAGCCAAAAAAAGCAGTGCTTCTGGCCCCGGGCTTTTTCGGCTATGAGCATGTGCTTCGTGCAGTCGGCTGTGATATCGGATATTTCCTGCTGGATGAGCAGAGTGATTTTTCTCCTGCTGCACGGCTGGATGCTTTAATGGATATGCTTACAGATGATACAGATATATTTTTTATCGCAAATCCAAACAATCCGACAGGGTATCTTGCAGACAGCACTTTCATGAAGCAAATAATAGGGCATTGCAAAGAAAAGCATATTTATGTGGTGGCAGATGAATGCTTCATGGGCTTTTGTGAAAAAAATTATTCTGTTTTGTCACTTTTATGTGACTATGACAATCTGATTGTTGTAAGAGCCTTTACCAAGCTTTTTGCTATTCCGGGAGTAAGGCTTGGATATATGCTCAGTAAAAATGAGGCAGTAAAACAAAAGGTTCAAAGAAATCTGCCGGAGTGGAACGTGTCTGTCCTGGCACAGATGGCAGGAGAGGCATGCATTAGGGAATCAGAGTATATTAAAGAAACGGCATCGTATGTGAGCGGACAAAGAAGGCTGCTGTCAGATGGACTAAAAAAGCTTGGCTTTAAGGTATATAAAAGTGATGCTGATTTCATACTGTTTTACAGCAAGCTTCCATTATATGATATACTGCTTAATAAGGGAATACTGATACGGGACTGCTCCAACTATGTGGGGCTTTCACAAGGGTATTTTCGTGTGGCAGTAAAGACTTATGATGAAAATGTAAGATTATTGAAAGTGATAGGTGAGTGTATTGAAAAAAATTAAACAGTTAGAGCCGATGGAGATTGAAAAGAGGAGCTTTGAGATAATTTCACATGAGCTGTCTGAAATGCAGATTACGCTGCCTGCTGATCAGGAGATGATAACAAAAAGAGTCATACACACGAGTGCTGATTTTGATTATATACAGACGCTTAAATACTCTAAGGACGCCGTTGCTATTGCAAAAAGGCTGATATCAGAGGGCGCTGATATAGTGACTGATACCAACATGGCTCTTTCAGGCATAAATAAAAAATATCTGGCAAAATTCGGAGGACAGGCGCACTGCTTTATGGCTGATGATGAGGTCGCTCTTATTGCAAAGGAGAAAAAGACAACGCGCGCGGCAGTAAGCATGGAGTTTGCATCAAGGATAGAAAAGCCTGTAATTTTTGCGATAGGAAATGCACCGACAGCGCTTATAGAGCTGTACGATATGATAGAAAAAGGAATATATAAGCCTGCATTTGTAATCGGTGTGCCGGTGGGCTTTGTCAATGTGGAGGCAGCCAAGGAGCTTATTATGGAGACCGGAGTGCCATACATAGTAAATGTCGGACGAAAGGGTGGCAGCAATATTGCGGCTGCTATATGCAATGCGCTGATTTACAGTCTGGTGGATAGAGGCTGATGCATGAGGAAATTTAGTGATTATGAGATACGGATTTACCACAGGAAGCTGTGCTGCGGCGGCATCAAAGGCGGCGGCATATATGCTTTTAACCGGAAAGGCTAAAAACAAAATAACGATTCAGACACCTAAGGGAATAGCTTACACGGCTGATATCACCGACATAAAAAGAAGTGAAAATGAGGTAAGCTGCGCCGTGATAAAAGACGGAGGGGATGACCCGGATGTGACCACCGGAGCCTATATATATGCTTCTGTACGGATTTTGCATTCAGATACATCTGCTTTATGCAAAAAAAGGCAGGATTTGGTTATCATAAATATAGACGGTGGTGACGGAGTGGGAAGAGTCACCAAACCCGGATTAGACCAGCCTGTCGGAAACGCGGCTATCAATCATGTGCCGCGTGAGATGATTGAAAAAGAGGTAAGGGAGGTCTGTGAGCTTTTGGATTTTAAGGGGACACTTGACATCACAATCTCGGTTCCAAAGGGAAAGGAGCTTGCAAAAAAGACCTTTAATCCAAGGCTTGGTATAGTGGGCGGTATATCAATTCTCGGCACAAGCGGTATTGTTGAGCCCATGAGCTCACAGGCTCTTATTGATACGATAAGGGTGGAGCTTAGGCAGAGATATTCGTTTGGGTATGATTATGTGGCGGTTGCGCCGGGAAATTACGGCCTTGACTTTATGAAGGAAAGCTATGGCTATGATCTGGACAGGAGTGTCAAATGCTCCAACTTTATCGGTGAAACAATTGATATGGCAGCCGATATTGGCTTTAAGAGGATGCTTTTGACAGGACATATAGGAAAGCTTATAAAGGTAGCAGGAGGTATCATGAACACTCATTCGAGGGAGGCTGACTGCAGGATAGAGCTTTTGACGGCATTTGCGTTTAAGTGCGGTGTAGCGCCCGAATACATAAAGAGTATTATGGACAGCCTTACGACAGAGGAGGCCCTGGCGGCACTTAAGGAAAGCGGCAGGCTGTATGAGGTAATGGATTATGCGATGGAGCGCATATGCTTTTATCTGGATAAGAGAGCAAAGGGCAGACTTGAGATAGACTGTATCATGTATTCAAACGAATTTGGTGAGCTTGCAAAAAGCAGAAAGGCAGAAAAATGGTTTACTTTGTTGGCGCAGGAACAGGCGCAGCAGATTTAATAACAGTACGCGGAATGCGTCTTTTACAAAGGGCAGATGTGATAATTTATGCAGGCTCGCTTGTTAATCCAGAGCTTTTGGACTATGCAAGGGAGAGCTGTGAAATATATAACAGTGCAAAAATGACACTGGATGAGGTTATCGCAGTCATGAAAGCTGCTGAGGCAGACGGAAAAATGACTGTGCGCCTGCACACGGGAGAGCCAAGCATATATGGCGCAGTGCGCGAGCAGATGGATGAGCTTGATACTCTTTTAATACCATATGAGAGCTGTCCGGGCGTGAGCGCGTGCTTTGGCGCTGCTGCATCGCTCAACATTGAGTATACGCTCCCCGGTATTTCCCAGTCGCTCATCATCACACGCATGGAGGGGCGCACGAAGGTGCCGCCTAAGGAGAGCATAGCAAGCTTTGCCTCACACCACGCTTCAATGGCGATTTACTTAAGCACCGGGCTTTTAGAGAAGCTTACGGAAAGCCTTATTGAGGGGGGATACGCGGCAGATACACCTGCTGCAATTGTATACAAGGCAACCTGGCCACAGGAGGAGGCATACGTGTGCACTGTCGCTACACTTAAGCAGACCGCGAGAGAGCACAATATCACAAAGACAGCGATTGTGCTTGTGGGGGATGTCATAGCTCACCGGCATTACGAGAAATCAAGACTTTACGCACCGGATTTTTCGACAGAGTATCGCAAGGCTTCAGTAGAGTCAAAGGATAACGATTGAAAAAAGGCGTGAATATATAAATATGGGAAATATATGGGAACTGAAAATATGAAAATTTGCATTGTAAGCTTCACAAAAAAGGGCTATGAGCTGTCATGTGACATAGCTCATAAGCTAAAAAAAAGTGCATATGAGGTGGAGGTTTTTACTAAGTGCTCGAGATTATCGGATGAGAATATTAAAAATTCCACCAATGAAAATTTTAGAAATACCGGCTACATATCACAAAATATATCAGACTGGACAGCCGCACAGATGAGTGAAAAAAAGTCTCTGATTTTTATCGGGGCATGTGGTATTGCAGTGAGGGCTATAGCTTCTTCTGTAAATAACAAGCTTAAAGACAGTCCTGTTATTGTGATAGATGAGCTGGGGCAGTTTGTTATTCCGATTCTCTCAGGGCATGTGGGAGGTGCCAATGAGCTTGCTGTATTATTAGCAGCACTGATGAATGCCACACCTGTTATAACAACCGCTACTGATATCAATAATAAATTTGCAGTTGATGTTTTTGCAAAGAAATGCAGGCTTGCAATAGTCAATAAAGATGGCATCGCCAGAGTATCATCAAAGGTATTGGCGGGGGAAGTAGTTACTTTGTCGGTCGACTGGGAGCACATCCCGGCTAAGCACAGAAGCCTTATAAAGGCATTTTTAGATGAAGCTGATATGAGTGCTGATGCAATAAAAACAGTGGATTTCCCACCTGCTTACGGTGCTGATATTGTAGTATCATGCGAAAAAGCAAAGGACCCTAAAAATGGCAGTATTTACTTAAAACCCACACAATTTGTACTTGGTATTGGGTGCAGAAGGGATACAGCGTTTGAAAATATTGACAGGGCAATCAGACAAAGTCTTTTAAAGCTGCAAATAGATATTTCGGATATAGACATGATCGCATCAATAGATGTGAAAAAAGATGAACCGGGAATAAAGGAATTTTGTGATAGAAACAGGATAGATTTTGTCACTTATACCGCGGATGAGCTTATGGCGGTGCAGGGAGAATTCAGTGCCTCGCAGTTTGTCAGGGAGCATGTTGGAGTGGACAACGTGTGCGAGCGTGCAGCAGTGCTTGCATGCAGCAGGGAATGCAATGAAGCAGGAGAACTTGTCTATAAAAAACATAAATATGACAGGGTAACGGTTGCGGCAGCAAGGTATCCTGATTAATCATAAATGAGGGGCAAAATACCTTTTGAACCTCATATCATTAAAAAATTGCAAATAGCTGCATGGTTATATAAAATTAGTAGAGATGGAGATTAATATGAATAAAATTAACATAGTAGGTATGGGGCCGGGCTTTGAAAGCATGATGACAAAGCAGGCGATTGACGCCCTGGAAGAGAGTGATGTCATAGTGGGATACACCGTATATATAAAGCTGCTTGGAGAAAAATTCCAGACAAAAGAGCTTTTGACCACTCCGATGCGTCAGGAAAAAGAAAGATGTCATCTGTGCTTTGAAAAGGCACTTGAGGGCAAAACAGTCTCCCTTGTATGTAGTGGCGATGCCGGAATATACGGACTGGCCTCTCTTATGTATGAGATTGGGCAGGAATACGATAACGTAGAGCTTTCGGTAATACCCGGCATTACAGCGGCAAACAGTGGTGCGGCAGTGCTTGGAGCACCATTAAACCATGATTTTTGTACAATCAGCTTAAGTGACCTGCTCACGCCGTGGGAAAAGATTGAAAGGCGTCTTGTGGCTGCTGCAGAGGGTGATTTTGTCATAGCACTGTACAATCCGTCAAGTCACAAGAGAAAGGACTATCTGATGAGAGCCTGTGATATTCTGCTTCGTGCGATAGAGCCGGATAGAGCCTGCGGCTATGTCGAAAATATCGGACGTGAGGGAACAAGCTATACGGTCTGTACGCTCGGTGAGCTTCGCAGTGCACAGGTTAACATGTTTACGACAGTCTTTATCGGCAATGAGGGTACACAAATAATTGACGGAAAGCTTGTCACAAGGAGAGGATATCAGATTGAGTAAAATACTGATTTTTGCAGGAACAACAGAGGGACGTAAGCTATCAGAGCATCTGTGTGAAAGAGGCATAGAGCATACTGTTTGCGTGGCAACAGAATACGGTGAAATCGTGCTGCATGAAAATCCGTTCGCGCATGTTCATATGGGGCGTATGGACAGCGAAGGCATGAGAAGCTTCTTTGCGGAACAAAAATGTAAGCTCATAGTGGATGCAACCCATCCGTATGCAGCCATTGTTACCAAAAATATAAAGCAGGCAGTTTATGCGTTTAATGAGGCATGTGCTGTTACAGACAATCAGGCGGATAGCAGCATATCAGAAAATATCGAATATGTGCGTCTTAAAAGAGATACGGATATATCAGCAGATTATGATAATATCCGCTATTTTGAGGACAATGAAGCATGTGCAAAGGCACTTAACAATACAGACGGAAATATACTGCTCACAACAGGAAGCAAGGAGCTGTCGGTGTATTGTAAAACCTCAGACGTCAGGGAAAGATTGTATGTGCGCGTGCTTCCGGGGCTTGAGAGCATAAGCTTATGCATGCACAATGAAATTACAGGAAAGCACATTCTGGCATTGCAGGGACCGTTTAGCACACAGCTTAATGAGGCGCTTATTGATCAGTATGATATCAGATGTCTGGTCACTAAAAAAAGCGGTGCGGCCGGGGGCTTTATTGAGAAAATAACTGCCGCAAAAAATAAAAATATTCCGGTCTATATTGTGGGGCAAGGCGTGCAGGATGATGGAATGTCATTTGAAGCTGTTTGTGAATATATTGACAGGAAATATAACAGGCTTCATATCATGCTTGCCGGCATTGGAATGGGAAATGATGCTTGTATGACAAAAGCTGTTTCAGATGCAATAGAAAGCGCTGATATTATACTTGGCGCAAGCCGCATGATAGAAAAATACAGTGCGAAGATAGACAAAAAGCCGTATTATCTTGCAGAACAGATTATTCCTTATCTATACGAAATTTGTGCAGATACTGCAAAAATCAGTAATGTTCTTATATTATTCTCGGGAGATACGGGCTTTTACAGTGGAAGCAGAAAGCTGTATCTGGCGATAAAAAATGAAATTGTAGAAGGAAAATTAAATGCGGATGTATCAATCATTCCTGGAATTTCATCTGTGTCATATATGGCGGCAGCGGTTGGTGAAACCTACAGCGATGCATATATTTGCAGCATCCACGGAGTAAAGCTGTCTAATATCACATCACGGATTAGCCATCATGTAAAAACGTTTATGCTGATGTCAGGTGTAAAAGATGTGAATATGCTTGGACAACTATTAAGCAGTGACGAAAGGTATGGTTTACAAAAATGCTCGGTAACTGTGGGATACCAGCTATCATATCCGGATGAAACTATATTGCAGCTTTCGCCACAGGAGTGCACAAAGCTTAAAAGGGAGGGACTGTATATCTGTATGATAAAAAATCCCAATCCGGTTGCAAAAAATGTCACACCGCAGCTAAGTGATGCAGCATTTATCCGTGAAAAGGTTCCGATGACCAAAGAGGAAATAAGGCATGTAAGTATCTGCAAGCTTCATTTGAAATCGGATTCAGTGCTTTATGATGTGGGAAGCGGAACCGGCTCCATAGCGGTAGAGGCCGCATTACTTTCCGATGATATGGAGGTCTATGCCATCGAGCAGAAGGAAAATGCCGTGCAGCTTATCACACATAATAAAAAAAAGCATGGACTTGAAAATATCCATGTGATAAATGCAAAGGCTCCTGACGGAATGGACACTCTTCCGGTGCCGACACACGCATTTATCGGAGGCAGCGGTGGCAATCTAAAGGAGATAATAGAGGCTCTTAAAGCAAAAAATCCACATATCCGTATAGTGATAAATGCAATTTCCATGGAAACAATTTGTGAGATAAAGGAAATAATGTCGGCATATGATGTGAAAAATGATGATATCGTGCAGCTGCAGGTCAGCCGCTCAAAGCAGATAGGACATTACCATCTGATGCAGGCAGAAAATCCGGTGTGGATATGTTCATTTGAATTTTAACCTGGGCTTTTATGCTACAACTCGTAATAAATCATCGAAGGCTAATATTTTAAGGTATATGATGAAATAAAGGATGAATACATGAAAATAAATCGTTTTATGATAGCCGCACCCAAAAGCGGCAGTGGAAAAACAATGATAACCTGCGCTTTACTGCAGCTTTTAAAGGATAGCGGAAAAAACGTATTGTCATATAAGTGCGGACCTGATTATATTGACCCGATGTTTCACAAAAAGGTGCTTGGCGTGCCATCCAAAAATCTCGATACGTTTTTTACGGACGAAAAAACAACAGTGCAGCTTTTCTTAGATGAAAGAGCCGATGGTGATTTTGCGGTGCTTGAGGGCGTGATGGGATTATATGACGGGCTTGGCGGAATATATGAGCAGGGTTCGTCATACCATCTGGCAAAGGTGACGCAGACTCCGATAATACTCGTGGTGGACGCAAAGGGAATGGGAAAGTCAGTGCTTGCTCTTATAGCCGGTTTTTTGCAGTATGACATGCACCACTTGATTAAGGGGGTTCTGCTCAATCGGATGTCGAAGGGCTATTATGACATCATAAAGCCTCTGATAGAGAAGGAGCTTTCCGTAAAAGTAGTCGGGTATTTTCCGGAACAGAAGGATATCGGGCTTTCAAGCAGACATCTGGGGCTTGTCATGCCGGATGAGCTTTCAGATATAAAAAAACAGCTTAATGAAACTGCCGACAGACTAAAAAAGACTATAGATATGGATTTGTTTATAGATATAGCAAAAGCGGCAGATGAAATTGGTGACAGCGGAAGTGAAGATAAAGATAAGTGTCAAACCTTAAAAAATGCAGAGCTGATGAGGCCTCAAGACCAAAATAATACCGTAAACATAGCTGTTGCCATGGACGAAGCATTTTGTTTTTATTACGAAGATAATTTGAGGCTTCTTAAAAAATGCGGTGCAAAATTACAGTATTTTTCACCGCTTCACGATACCAGCCTTCCAGAGGACTGTGATGCAATGCTGCTTGGAGGCGGTTATCCGGAGCTGTATGCAAAGGAACTTAGTAAAAACGTATCTATGATGAATGCCATAAAAAAAGCTTTTAGAGCCGGAATGCCGACGGTTGCAGAGTGTGGAGGATTTATGTATCTTCACACATATATCCGTAACATATGTGATGATACAGAGGAGCAAAATAAGGCAGATATACAAAACAAAGCAGATATACAAAATGATGTGAATGTGTCGAAGCTTGTGGGGGCACTGGATGGTGGGTGTCATTTTAAGGGAAAGCTGGTCAGGTTCGGATATATTGAGCTTGCGGAAAAGCATAGCAATTTTCTACCGCCAAATGAAAAAATAAAGGCGCATGAATTTCATTATTACGACAGCACCGATAACGGAGCTGATTGTATTGCGACCAAGCCGGCCACAGGCAGAAGCTACGACTGCGTGATAAGCCATGATAATTACTGGCTTGGATTTCCGCACCTGTATTATCCGTCAAATCCGCATTTTGCAGAGAGCCTTGTGAGAAAAGCATATGAATATAGAAGGAATAAAAATGGAAAACTCTTATAAATACTTTAAAAACAAAGATTGCAAATATTTTCCGTGTCACAAGGGACTTTCGGATGACTTTAATTGTCTGTTTTGTTATTGTCCCATGTATAGTATGCCAAACTGTCCCGGAAGTAAGACCTACATAGAGAAGAATGGCAAAAAAATCAAGGTATGTACAGACTGTACGTTTCCACACAGACCGGAAAATTATGATAAAATTATACAGATTTTGATTAGGAATAATAATAACTGAATTATGGACTAAAGCCGTTCGGAGGTTTTGCATAACATAAAAATATGGCAGGAAGGAGATGTTTTATATGCAGATTATCTTACAGAGAGGTCTTCCGTTTGAAGTAAAAATACCATCTGCCAGACCTGTTGATATCAGCGCATTATCAGAGGTAGAGTTCAATGAAGAATTAGAGAAGGGATATGCGGATATGCAGGCTGGACGGACAAAAAATGCTAAGAAAGCCTTTTCTGATATTCGCAAAGATTATGGCTTATGATATATGAAATAGAAGTATCAGAACAGGCTGACAGTGATTTGAGAGGAATTTTTGAATGGTTGTAACAATACTTAGAGTAATGTATGCAGGACGTGATATAGACAATCAGCTAAATATACACACAAAGCAATAAGAAATATGATATAAAGCAGTCTTTCACATTTAGGATCGACTGCTTTTTTGTATTATTTGATGCTGAGCTTGAAATGAAAAATTGAAAAATGGTGTAAAAGTGGTGTAAATACCGTCAAAATCAATTTAATAGAAAATTTATAAAGCTTGAAACCCCAGTAAAATCAGGGGTTTCAAAAATTTTATTAAAAAAATTAGCACTCGAGGGTTGTTATTACAGCGTAGCTTTTGTCTTAGTTCATAGAGTGCCGTAAAGTGCTTATTTACAGGCTTTTTACGGGTTTTATGAATTTATCACATTTCATCAAAAATCGTCAATATACAAAAATTTGGTGTCAAAATTGGTGTCAAATAACCTTGATTTGAGATTTTGATGAGCAACACATCAGTATAAAAAATTGAATATTTTATAGATTATGGAACGCCTAAAATGACGTTCCTTTTCTATTTCCAGCCGTTCTTATTGGACG
>OWJI01000332.1_pt1 | contig 37019 bp, 18 predicted proteins | sample 1732541 | NCBI WGS metagenome assembly OWJI01 (sample SAMN05065727, study PRJEB22554) | human gut metagenome | biome: ENVO:2100002; feature: ENVO:00000062; material: ENVO:00002003 | host: Homo sapiens | place: USA
GTCTCGTGGGCTCGGAGATGTGTATAAGAGACAGGAATTATACCTTAAAATTCATCTTATGTCATTAAGTAAAATCGGAAAACTTACAAGCGCATTTAGTTCATTTAAAAATAATCCGTTAGATTTGACTAATATGGCTACTGCATTAGCTTCTGTCGGAAATGTTGATAATGCTGCTAAATATTTAGTAAAAATAAACAAACAAAATGGTAATTTTCTTGGTGAAAATGCTATGGCAGTTTTATTGAGTAAAGCATATCGTTCTTCAGGCATTAATCAAGAAATGGCTATGGGATCTATAAATAATGCATTAGCAAATAGTTCTAAATTTAGTATGGGTGGAATGCTTGGTAGTCTTTCTGCTGTTGGTACTGGTATTGCAACAATGTTTGAATCTATTGCTCCGATGATGATTCCTCTTATTATTGGTGCAGCAGGTATTAAAGCAGGAAAAATGCTTTGGGATAATGTACTCACTGATAATGCAGCACAAAAGAATCTACAAGAATCAGTACAGAAATATAAAACTGAAAAATCAGATCTTGATAACCTTCAGTCACAAAAAGAAACAAATAAACAACGTGTTTATGAATTAAGAGCTAAAAGCAATCGTACTGCCGCTGAAGATAATGAATTAAATAATTTACTTAATGAGGATTCTATTTTAGATGCACAAATAGGATTAAAAAAAAGAACCGTTACTTCAGCCCAGAAACAGCAGGCTCTTGATGCAAAAAAAGCTTTAGAAAAGCGAACCTTCCAAGGAGAACTTTTTGGCAAATCACCATATCCAGTATATCAAGATACTAATATCGGATATGCTCAGAAATTAATGAGTGGGCTTGAGGATGAAAAACAAGCTAGAAAAGATGTTCTTAATAATAAAGAATGGTCATCAGAACGAAAAGAAGCTGAATTAAAAGCGAAAGATAAAACAATCGTATCATATGAAACTGAACTTGCTGATGTCATGTCAGATATTTCAAGTAATGCACAGGATCTTTATGATGAAGATGGAAATTTGATTGACAAGAAAAACACACAAGATCTTGCAAACAATATCAATGATTTATTTAAAGCATATTCCATGTTAACCAATTCTTCTGATTATGTTTCAGATAAAATGGATAATATTTTTGCTTTAAGTAAGTTTTCCAATCTAAAAGATAAGTTAATCGAAGCCGGAAAATCTGGTGGAACGGACGCTATTAAGGATTTAATTAGTCAAACTAAAGATCTTGATGAAGCTATGAGCAATGCTGGAATTGATGCGGATGATTTGGCAGATGGAATTATGGCGATAGCTGATCCTGATGCTAAAAATCTTGAAGGCATCAAGGATAATCTTAAAGATATTTTTGGCAAAAAATATAGCTTCTTTAAAGATAAAAATGACGAAGATATTGAAGGATTCTGGGACTATCTTCAGGACAATAATCTTAATCCAGAAAAAATGAAATGGGGCAAAGAAGATATTTCGGATAATTGGGAAGATTATCTTAATTCTAAGAGATCGACCGAAATTGTTGATGATACAACTTTTGCTTCTCGTTTCAAAAATTCTGCTGAAGATACAGCAACAGATCTTGATACCATAACAGACAATTTCCAGACAGATATGTCAAATATCAAGTCTTCAATGGATTCTATCAAATCCGGTACATTCCAGAATTCAGATATTACTGATCTTATTCAGCAGTTCCCGGAACTTGCTACAGAGACTGATAATCTACAACAGGGATTACAGAATTTAGCATTTGATAAAGCAAGTGATGCTATCGGTAAAATCAGAGATTCTGTAAAAGATGTAACTGATCCGAAACAGCTTGCTGCCGCTGATAAATATATTCAGAGTATTATGGATACTATGGATCTGAGCGGATTTGATATGAGCAATGCTAAGTCTGCAATTCTTGGTAATTTAACAAAGAATTTAGCAGACAAACATATGGCCTCTGTTACAACACCAAATCTTGTAAATCAGTTAATGTCAGAATATGGAAATGATGAAATTGCAGTTCAAGCAATTATGAAATTGTCACTTGATCCATCAATGGCAAATGCTGATCTCGACACTTGGAAATCTAAAATTGAAGATACTAAAGTACAGATTCAGTTGGATACTTCAGCTAAAAATCTGGATAATCTCTCAAAAGAACTAACTCGTCTTCAAACTGATGCTTCCAATCAGCAGACAAGACTAAACAATAAATCTGCTTATAATATGAAAGCTACTGCTTCAGATTACACCAATTTAATTGAAAATGGTGACAAACAGATTGAGAATCTTAATAATCAGATTAAAGAATATCAGAATAATATCGATGCTTTGAAAAATAGCAAAGGCTTATCTCCTCTTTCTGATGAAGATAACGAACAAATTAAGCAGTGGCAAGATCAGATTCAAGCTTCTCAGATGTCTATTGAAAACATGAAGGCTTCTCAGGCCGATTGGACAAAAACAGCATTTAATCTTCCAGTAACTGATATGCAGAACACTGTTACCGCTCTTACATCAGCTATTAGCGAAATGCAGACAGAAACAGGTCTTACATCTGATACTATGGATAGTCTTAGAACACAATTCAGTGATCTAAAAGATGCTCATGTTGATAATGTATTCGATCGCACTGCAAAAGGTTTGAAAATCAACACAGAAAGAATGAAGGATTATCTGGAACAACAAAATGAATTCATGAATTCTGATTTTGCACAACGGATTCAGGATTATCAGGATCAATTATCAGCAGGTAATAAAGATTATACTCAGCAAGGATTAGAAAATCTTAAAAATCTGCAGGCACAGTATTTTGCTCAGTATCAGGAGGCGGCAAAACAATTCTCTGATTTCCAAGCTATGGTTAATGCCGACAATCTTTCTACTGAAGGCAATGAATATACTACAGCTAAGAGTTATCTGGATAACGCAAAAGATCTGTATGATAAAGGCTTAGTTGGTACTCCTCAGTTTAAAGCAGCTGCAAAATATTTCTCTCAGAATGGTTTTGAAGATGCTGATAATTTCATTGAGAACTACAACAAACTTAAAAATTATTACACTGATGATGCTTCCGGTCCAAAGAGATTTTTAAGCGATCTTGAAGCTAAGGGATTGGCCACTTACAAAACTCTTGAGGATGGAAATCAGCAATGGATGTACTCTTTCACTGATACTCAAGAAGCTGCAGATGCTATGGGTATGAGTCTTGAATCATTCGAATCTATGTTTGGTAGATTGAAAGATTATGGCGATACAAATAATTTTGTATCTTCTCTTGAAGAAGGTGCCCTGAAATCTGAAGAGATTGACGATAAACTCATTGATGCTCAGATTAAAATGGGAAAACTGAAAGCTAGTGGTGCAAATCAATCCGCTCTGGACGATCAACAAGCAGTTATTGACAATTTAATTGCACAAAAAACTGGTATTACTCAGGCTATATCTGATTTCAAAGATGGTACTGTTGATCGTAAGATTCAGGATATCAAGGATGCCAAAGGTTCTATTGACGAATTAAATCAGTACATAAAAGATAATGGTATTGATAAAGATTCTGATTTAGGCAAGAAATATATCGAATCAATTCAGGAACAAGCTAAGAAGACAGGCATTAAATTAACACCTGAATTTGAAGTTGATGAGGCTGCTTATAATGAAATGATCCAGAGTTATGAAGCGAAAGCTAAAGGCTCACAGATCAAACACTTCCAGGATGTCAACGAAGGAATTGAAAGTGGTAACACTGGAGATTATACAGATTCTGATGTTGAATTGGTTAATAAAATCAAAGATGCTCAGGATAAAAAGAGCGATAATTATAAGCAACTACAAGATCTTATTCAAACCCTTAATAAAGAGAATCCAGCAGATCTGGCACAAATTCAACTCGGTAATGGAGCTTATGAATCTGAAGATGCTGGCATTCGTGGCGCCGAGGATGCCTTACAAGGATTTGCAGATCAGCTTGATTTAACTCAAGAACAAGCCAATGCTCTTCTTACTGTTTTACAGGCTTTAGGCGAAGTAAAAGTCCAACCTGAGATGTCAGAAGAACTGAAAGAGATGCAGAAAAATAAAGGTTCTGTTGATCTTGCACATAGACCTGTTATTGATGCCAGCGAGTTATCAGACATGGGATATCAAAATGTCGGTGATGGAACAGCTACTGTATTTAGTAGTGGATATTCTACAGACGACGGAAAGAAAACTGTAGTTGTAACTCCAATCCTTCCAAATGGCGACGTTCTTGAACCTGAAGCTTTAGATCATTATGCAAATGAGATCCTTGAAACCGGTAAAGACACCCAAGGTATTGGAATTCGTACTTTTGAAGGTGATGATTCTATTCAGCAAGCTAACAACTATGCTGAAATGTTACATCAAGTACAGCAGGCTTATTATGGCGAAGATGAAGCTGCAAAACAAAGTCTTGAAACTCTGAAGGACTATTCCGCTCAGGAATTAATGAATATTGATTATACTGACGGTCAATATAGTGACAATGAAAGATATGCCAATGCAGAAAAATCTGTAGATTCGCTTATTGACAGCTATAAACAGATGGGTATGTCTGAAATGGAAGCTCAGGCTGCTGCTGAATCTCTTATCATGGTTATGGATGATATGGGATTACTTAAGGTTACTCCTGAAGTTGATACTTCCGGCATAGATGAATTGGATCAAGCTACTCAGGACGGAATGGCTTCATTGCGTCAGATGAAAGCAGATGGGGATATTGATCTCTCGTTCGAAATTGATAGTGATACTGACGGATTATCGATAGATGAATTACAATCTCAAATTGATGAACTTGAAAAAGCTAAAGTAAAATTAAAGTTAGACGTTGATTCTCCTGAATACAATGCAATTCAATCTATGATTGATCAACGAGAAACTCAGATTCATCTTCAAGTTCTTATGGATCAAAGTACTGATATTGATAAATGGTTAGCACTTGCAAATGGCGAAGACGGCGATAAGCAGTTAGCTATTGCTGCAGGAATTGATTTAAATGATGAAGATGCTCAATCTAAAATTGATGCTTTAAAAGCAAGTCTGAAATCTTTATCAGGTGATACACCTGCTATATCGGTTAAAATTGACGAAACTCAATTCCAAGCATTGACAAAAGAACAACAAGGCCAAGGAACTGTAACTTTCAAACCAGAACATAGCGAAGTAGATGCTTACCTTGCTGAAGAGAAAAAAAGCGAAGGAAAAGTAAAATGGTCTAATGAGACAGGTTTAGTAGATGTTTATGCTGCTACCGAACATTATTCTCATGGTACTGTTCATTGGGGAAATGATATTTCTGCCGTTCAGACTTCATTCACTGCTACCGGAACTGTTAATTGGATAAATTCAGGTGGACCAAGTGGTGGTTTGAGTAAAGAAGTTCAACTCTCAAGTGGTACGTTCAAAGCTAAGTCTACAGGAAGCGCTTACAATGTTTTAAACATCACACCAGCTCATGCAAGTGGGACAAATGTTGCTATTAAACAAGATCAGCAAGCTCTTGTAAATGAAGTGGGTATCAACGGTCACGCTGAATCAATTGTTCGTGATGGTGTTTGGAGTTTAATTCCTGGCGGTGCTCATATAGAGAACCTGAAAAAGGGCGACATTATATTCTCTACTACTCAAACTGATGCTCTTCTTAAACACGGGGCTATTCAAGGACATGCCAGAGCTTATGCAAGTGGCACTGTTACTTCTCCAGGCGTTATGAAAGCTTATGCTGATGCTGGTAATACTCCGGGATTCCACTTCCAAGGCGGGGCTGCAACTGTTAAACCTGCCGGATCTGGAAATTCTGGTAACTCCGGTAATTCTGGTCTTCAACATGCAATCGAAGATAATACAGATGCGGTATCAAACAATAGTGATGATACAAGTGACGCGGCTGATGAAGTAAGCGAAGCTCTTCAAAATGTAATCAAGAAGCTGAATGATAATTCTATGGATTGGGTTGAAGTTGCTATGGATCGTCTTGATCGTATAACTTCTAGGTATACAGATCTTGCCGAAAGTGATTATAGTCATTATACAAAAGCTCAAAAGTATTATAATAAAGCTCTTGAAAATACAGATAAAGAAATCAAGGCTGCTAAAGAAAGCATCTCTGTTTATAAAAGGAAGTCCGAAGAAGTTGCAAACAATGGCGAAGTAAGCAAATATCTTACTCCTGCTCTGAAGAAAAAAGTTCAAGATGGCACTATTAATATAGAAACATTGGATGCAAATCAGAAAGCTGCCGTAGAAGCATATAAACAGTGGTACGACAAGTATCTTGATGCCGTTCAAAAATATAGAGATAAGAAAACTCAGGAACTTGATTTAGCTAAATCTAAAGTTGATAATGTTTACGATTCCTATGATCTGATTATCAGTAAGCGTAAAGCTAAAGAGGAATATTATGCAGCTAAAGCTGAAAATCGTATAAAGAGCGGAAAATCTCAAAAAGTCGGTTCGGTATATTGGAAAGATCTTAAAAAACAAGTAAGTTATGCTCAATATCAGAAAGACTGGATGTTAAAAGAAAGAGATAAAGTTCAGCAAAGCATGACAGATTATCTTAATGTGAATGGTCATAACAAAAAAGATAAAGCTTATCAGGAAATGAAGAAAAATCTAACTGATTTGAACACGTCTATTGTTGAGGCTGATACACACATCCAAGAAGCTAAAGCTGCTCTTGAAGAAACCAGAGAGAACTTAAAGCAATGGCAAATTGATCGTTGGGAAAGAGCTGGTGATAAACAGGACGCTTCTCTTAGTTATAAAAAGAATGCTGATGATATTAATTATCAGCTTTCAGCCAATGATTATGAAGAACGTTTGAAAACTTATGATAAAACTATTCGCGCTGATGAAGCGAAAAGACAGCTTCTCGCAGAAGAAATTGCAGCAAATCAAGCTAACGGTGGAGCTTGGAGCAATGAAGAAATGCAGAAAAAGATTGAGGAATATGATAATCTTACTACTTCTATTATTCAATCTAAAGAAGCAATGCAGCAATTAGCTCAAGAAGAAATTGATTTTCGATTTAAACCTCTTGATGAAGCGCAGAATAAACTTTCAAATCTTGTATCTGAACTTCAGACTGCTCAGAAATTACTTGGCGATACCGAGAGTTTCTATAATGATGATGGAGCCTTCTCTACAAACGGTTTAACCAATATTTTATTGGTTCAAGAACAGATTGATGCTACTAAGGACAAAATAGCAAATTATCGTGAGGGATTAAATAAGCTGGACGAAATGTATAAAAATGGTGCAATTGGTCCAGAATATTATAAGACTAAAACTGATGAAATGCTTAAGAGTTTGCAACAAGAGTCTGCTACTCTTGCCGATCTTAAACAGAACCTTCTTGATATGTATACTACTCAGGTTACTAAAGAGAACGATCTGTTACAGGAGAATATTGAAAAACGTAAAGATGCCCTTGCTGCTAAAGAGAAATATTATGATTATGATAAGACTCTAAAGAAGAAAACTAAGGATATCAATACATTAAAGGCACAGATTGCTGCACTTGAAGGAACATCAAATGCAGCCTCAAAAGCTCGTCTTGAGAAATTACGTGCGGAACTTGCAGATGCAGAAGACGATATGGCCGATACAATGCATCAGCATGAAGTCGATATGAAAAATACCGGCTATGAGAATTTTTCAGATGAGGCAAATAAGGCGTTAGACAATACTCTTGATGCTGTTAAGAAAAATGCAGCTTTCCAAGAAGCTATTATTGGCAGCATGCTTTCTAATGTAAAAGCAAATTACGACAGCACCTATAAACATCTGGGCGACGTAATGGATCAGTATGGCATGAAAGTTTCTCAAACTTATAGTCAAATGATCACAAAGGCAGCTGACTTTAATACTGCTGCTGTAAATGCAACAAAAGCATGGGAAGGTGTTACAAAAATTGACACCAGTAAGCCTTATGGTGGTTCAACTGCCGGTAACAATGCCTTTAATAATGCAATGAATAATGCAGGATCTTCTCAGACTGCTGGAAGTACAAATATTAAACCTAATACTGATTACACTCTGAAGCTGAGTGATACAGATATTTATCTGACATACAGTCATATCAAGAAACAGCTTAAAGCAACATGGTCACCAAAGAAACCGGAACACTCTGATATTGAGTGGAAAAGTTCTGATGAATCTATTGCGAAAGTTTCTTCTGATGGTACAGTTCGTGGTGTGTCTTCAGGTCTTAATAAGAACGGTTTAATGGCGCGTGATGAGTCTAAAACAAGAAAATGTATCATTACTGCTATTGGCGGTGGTGGTCTTGCTAAAGCTACTTGTACCGTTCATGTAATGCCGGATTCTCATTATGAGAAGATCAAGGATTATGCAGATAAAGCTGGCATTAAAGATACTTCAGGTAATAATCTGAGAGATGCTATGGAATATGCTTATAAAAATGGCGCAAACCATAGCGATCAATCATATACCGCAGTTGAGGGATTTAAGAAAGCATATCTGAAAGATTGGACAAATTCTCTGAGTAATCGTCCAGATGGTGCAACAGACGTTCCTGCCGGAGTGAGTCCTTTAATAGGATATTTTAATGCTAAAGGTAAGAAAGTCGGACCAAAAGAAATGCAACAGCTTGCAGATATTCTTCAGATCAATACTCCGGGTGTTAAGAACTATGATTCTTGGGGATCTACTCTGAAAAATAAAATCCTGAAGGCATATAAATCCTACGGATTCTCTAAAGGTGGTGTTGTACGGAAAGGTATTCCTGCCAGCATACTTGATATAATCGGCGGGGACGCTTTAATACCGCGTGGAGATTCTATGCTGATCGGTGCAAATCCGGGCGAAACTGTTCTGACAAAAGAATTCACAGATCAACTGAAACCTACAGTTGCTACTCTGAATGAATTTAATGCTAGAATGGCGAAACCTATCACTCCTATTCTACCATCATCTTCAAATAATACAAGTATGAATAGCGAGTGCAATATTACAATCAATGTTGATAAAATCAATAGTGAGCAAGATATTAAGAAACTTGCTTATCAAATTGGTGATATTATCACTGAACGTAATAAACGTGACTGGAAAAAAGTTCGCTAATTTAAAAGGGCTGTCTTTAAGACAGCTCTTTTAATATTAAAATATATGAAAGAGGTGAAAAAATGCTACAATTTGAATTTAATGGTCATACTTCTGATGAATATGGATTGATTGTGACTAGAATAGAAGAAAATGATACTCTTGTAAATCGTTCTTTGCAATTAGGAGAAAAGAATAAATATCGACCAAAAGAAAATCAGTTCGGAACATTATATGGTGATAATTATTCATTCAAAATGGGCGTAATGAGAAATCCATGCAGAAACAAAAATGTAGTTCCAGAATTAAAAAATGGAATTTTAAAATACGATCCAACATATACTCCATATTTAGATAATGGAATTTTAAAATTTTCTATGAATTATACAGCTGATATAAAAAATGGAATTATTATTCCAAATGATTCTGATTATTTAACTTCAAATAATATTAGAATCATTAATGCATGGTTAACATCCCCTCAATATCCAAGGCTTCTTAAATTTATTGGAGACGATTATTTTTCAGAAGAAATCGAATTTTTTGCTACAATTACAGAGGTATCTACAGAACATGCATCTCTTCCATATGAACTAACATACACAGTAACTTGTGATAGTCAATGGGGATATACTCCTCTTATTTTATGTAAAACAACTTCCTCTTCTACTCTTCCTAGAGAATATTCTATTCAGAACAATTCTGATTGTTGGGAAGATTATGTATACCCCACAATTAAAGTTTCTCCAAAATCTCATGGGATAATTACTATAAAGAATAAAACCGATAATGGTAGAACAATGAAAATTAATGCATTAAAAAGTGATGATTTCTATATAGATTGTAGAAATTTAAAAATCTACGACATCACAAAGTCAATTGTTTCATTTGAAGATTTAGGGATTGAGGATATAGATGACATTTATTGGCCTCGTCTTGCTTATGGAGAAAATATATTTGAATTTACAGGTGACGCGACATTTGAAATCTCATATAGGGAACCACGAAAGGTTGGTGCCTTTGCATGAGAATGATTCATAATTATGATATTTATGGAAATACAGAATCTGCAATCATTTATTTGGCTAAACCTGGAAAACGATTCTTTTGTGCATTAGGTGGAATTGATACTTCTACTGTTTCTGTTACGTTAAGAACTAATAATACTGCAGAATTAACTTTTACAGTTGATAAATATGTAGATGGCGTAGAATCTCAGGGATATGAAGAACTCGATGAAATGATGGAATTGTATTGTGACGGAATCTGGTATAAAATTATGGATCCTCCAACAGAGACAAATGACGGAATGCAATGTACAAAGGATATTACCGCCGAATCATATGAAATCTCTCTTACTCAATATAAACTAAAAAATTTTAAAATTAACATGGGCGAAGAAGATTCTTATGAAATGATGTACCAAAAAAATCATGATATTAATAAGTTTTATCAAATTAAATTTTATAATCCAGAAAATGAAGACCTAAGTTTTCTACATATTGTGCTGAAACATGCGGATGTACCTGGATGGAAGATCGGATATGTAGATAACATCACTCTGGATGATGATAAGGTATTACTTCCGAATGAAATTTGTAATTTCGATGTGGACGATCAAAATGTATATGCATTTTTCACCCAAACTGCTGCTCCTGCATATAAATGTGTTTTTGAATTTGATACCGAAAATTTATTAATTAATGTATATAAGCCGGATAGTTTAGGTAAAGATACAAATGTAGTACTTGGTTTTCGTAATATTCAAGATAGTGTAACAATATCAAGAGACGACAGTTTGGTAACACAATTTTATGTTGATGGACTTGACGATTACAATATCGATCTTGCAAATTTTGGAAACTCTGTAATTACAGATTGTTCTCATTTTTGTCGTGAACCATATATGAACATCATCCTACAAGAAAAATATACAGCTTGGCAAAAATACATAGAATCAAGAAGAGATGAATACTGTAATTTATCTAGGGAGTATAATAAAAATCTTGACATTCTTGCTGAATTGATGAATAGAGTCCCTATTGATACTGCTCAGACAAATTGGTTCGGACAAAAAGTTGAAGATCTAAAAGATGCATATGATTCAAACATGGCTATAATCAAAGGTTTTGAGTCTATTCATGTTGATGAAGAAGGAAATTTTGATCTTGAAGATTTGAAAAACTCATCCGATTGGCCTATGTACGAATCAATCATGAACTATACTCTTCCATCCATTGTGGCTGCGTTACAAGCTCAAGACGAAACTATAGAGGGTTTCGGTAAAGGAAACATCATCTCATGTGTAAATCCAGTTGTATTAGGTCAAGATTGGTATATGGTAGGTTCCGGAACTTCTTCGTTCCAAACAGTACAAATTAATGACGCACCTGCATACGGAATTACTCGTGGAGTTAAAGTAACCGGTACAGATGGTGGTATCTATCAACACAATATCAGTATCGAACCATCTCAGAGATATACTCTTAGTTGTTTTGTAAAAGGATCCGGTACATTTTATCTTGGTTATAATAACACCGGAGAGGACAGAAAGAATATTTCTTATAACATCACATCTTCTTGGACAAGAGTTTATACTTCTTTCAATCTAACATCACATCTTATTGATGTGGCATTTACAGGAAGTTCTGACTTTACTGTCTGTGGTATGCAGCTTGAAATGGGAGATGCCCCATCTCAATTTGGATACTTTACTCAGTCTGAAACAATCATGAAAGCGTATGAAACAGATTGGAAATTATACGGCATTGCAGAATTAAAAACTAAAATTGCCATATATGATTCATGTATCAAGGAACTAAAAAAGAATGGATATGCAGATGGATATAATCCTCTTTCTGGATACGAAGAGGCATATTTCACTCAAATGCATCAGAAATATCTGGATTATTTGAATTTAAAAGATCAGGCTGAGACTGCATTAAAGGAACGTCAAGCTGAATATGATGCGGCTAAGAAACCTGAAATTCAAGAAAAACGAAACCAGATTGCCAAAGATGTTTTAATGGAAAATTTTGGTAAAGTACAGGAAAAATATCCAGCGTTTACAGATAAGGAAACGTATATTATTAAGAGCCTGTATAATCAAGCAACTTATTCAAATGAAAATATTATTATTACGACTCTTGATAGTACAGTTGATGCAGTCGATAAAGCGATTACATTATATAAAGATGCTGTAGAAGAATTGTATGTAGAATCTCATCCACAATATACTTATACAGATGAAATTGGAAATATTTATGCTCTTCCAGAATTCAGAGAATATCATGATCAGCTTGCAGTAAATGATTTTGTTCGATTAGGACTATCTGATACACGATATGTAAAACTTCGTGTTGTAGAAATCAGATATAATCCTTGTGATATGGATGAAACGATGGAAGTTACTTTTTCCAACATGGTTCAATATAAATCAAAATTAACAAATGATAACGAATTTTTAACAAATGCATTAAATCAGACCTCTGACAGAACCGGTGGTCGTGTTAATTCAATCAACAAATCTTCTACTTCTGATTATGTCATCACATCAGAAGCTATCAAACAAATCTTTTCAAATCCTCTATTCAATTCAATGTTAGGTGGAACTGTCACTGGAGGAACCGGGTCTGGCGGAACCATTACTGCTGATACAATTATTGCAGAACTCGTGAAAGCAAAAGAAGGTGTATTTGATAAGCTTACTGTTGATACTGCTTTCATGAAATATCTCGATGTAAAACTTATTTCCGCAGATAAGATCACAACTCGTATTCTCGAAGCGGAACAGGCAAATATTGAAAAGCTGTCAGCTAAGATTATAGAATCTAACCAGATTAATGCTGATATGATTAATGTGAAAAATCTTCTTGCAGGTCATGCAGGTGTTGGAGAATTACATACAATTCATCTTACTGTAGAAAATGCAGAAATTGATCAGGCTGTTATTACTAATCTCATCGCAAAGAAAATTGCAGTTGGAGATTTAATGGCTCAAAATGCTCTTGCAAATCAAATTGTACTTATCTCTAAAGACAATAAACCTACCATTGCATTTCAAGAAAGTACCCAACAGTTTTATGATTCCAAAGGAAATGTTCGTGTGCAGATTGGTATGGACGGTAAAGGGGATTTCAACTTTATTGTTAAAAATGGAGACAGAGCCGCTTTATTTGATGAAAATGGTATTACCCAGACAGGTATTCCAGATAATACAATTCTTGGAGACATGATTAATAACGCCACCATTACCAAAGACAAACTTGGATTCCAAATCATAGAACCAAATGAACAAGGTGGTATTGACATCACTAATATTTATGATGGTAAAGGAAATCAATGGTGGGGAATAGAAAAGACGACTATTACAGATGACTACACAAAGCAGATTAAGAATGTTACAGATACTCTGACCGGACAAATCGAAACTAAGGTTAGTAATATTCAATATCTTAAAGATAAAGAATCTATCCGAACAGATTTTTCTGATATCAAACAAAATGTTTCTGGGATTACATCTACTGTAAGCAGTATGCAAACAGATCTTTCTGAAGCTCAAGAAAAAATTAAAGCAAACACCTCTTCTATTACTCAGAATGCAGATAAAATCAGTTTTATGGTAACTGGTGACAAAGAGTCTGAGTTCACAGTTACTGATAAATTTATTCAGATGATTTCTGACCATATTAGCATTGATGCCAGCACCATTGACATTAATGGTATTATCACTGCAATGAATACACACACTGGACCAGGTAAAACTAAAATCGACGGTGGTATTATTGAAACCAATACTATTACTGCTGATTCTATTAAAGTTGATGCAATCAGATCAAAAATATTTGAAGATGATCTGACATCTAATTATTCACTAAAAGGTATCTGGTTTGATTTATCAGAAAACGGTGCTATTAAAGGTAAAAATTTTGCTGTTGATTCTAATGGTAATGCTTATATTCGTGGTGACAGCACTGTTGAGGGAACCATTATAGCTAATAAAGGTTATATTGGTGGTATTGGCGGTTTCCATATTGAAGCGGGAAAACTATATTCTGGTATGGATACCTTTCCTGAACAACCAACATCAATATCAAAAGATAAAAATGTGTATATTGGTACAGACGGAATTGCTCTTGGTAGTGGAAATTTCAGAGTTGACTCAAATGGTAAGCTTTATGCTAACTCTGGTACATTTTCAGGAACTATTTACGCTGATGGAGGAACTATTGGCGGTTGGAATATATCTGCAAATTCATTAAGTAACAGAGATGGATCCATAAGTTTGAATCCAGATGGTTTAAAACTTGGCAATCAGTTAAATATAGATAATCAAGGGAATGCAACTTTTGGTGGTAAACTATCAGCTGCTACTGGAAGTTTTTCAGGTGAATTGGTTGCAGCAACAGGTAGCTTTTCTGGAGAATTAAAAGCAGCTACTGGTACATTCTCTGGAGAATTAAAAGCAGCAACAGGTAGCTTTTCTGGAGAACTTTCTGGTGCAACTGGAAGTTTTACAGGTAGTGTTATTGCTACATCTATTACTGCAAAGCAATCATATTCTATTTATTATAACGATGTTGGAACTGGTGAACCAACTGATTCAGTACAAGTAATTACTGCATTTGACTGGGGAACTAATACAACTCAAATTGGATTTGGGTTGATAGATTCATCTTTAGACTCTTCAAAAATGCATGGAATGCTTCTGATAAAAGAACAAGGCGCAAGAGTTCTAACATTAATTGCAGATGATATTAATACAAATGGATGGTTAAATGTTAATAAACTTAATATTACTGATTCATTAGGACAGTATAAAGGAGTGCCATATAAATCAATTATGTGGAAACCAACAGACACATTTGACTTTAATGGTTATAATCATCATCACACTATTCTTCCTTATAAAAACGGTAACTTTGCAGTAGGTATGGAAAGTACGACTACAGGAATGTTATCTATTAGTTTATTACCATATTTGTTATCAACTGAAACCGATGCATATGGTAATATTACAGTAAGTAAAACTAAAGATACTACTTCTCAGATAAGCATTGGAGCAACAGCTAATCCATATGCATGTATTTATGTAGATGCTATTTATCTTACTGGTGATAAAAAAACTTATACTTCACTGGCTAATTTAGGTGAAGGCGGCACAACTAATTATAATGGACTTACAAATAAACCTAAAATTAATAATGTTGAATTGGCAAGCGGAAATAATACATTATCTAATTTAGGGATCGCTGCACGATCACATTCCCATTCTAAGTTGAATAACAGTTCTCCTGTAGATTATAAAGGATTTGGTCATTGTCATACCGTAATTATGAATAGTAATCATAATATGTGGGTTGCAATTAATAACGATGGTACACCCGCATTAACTCCATATAAATTAAAAACATCAACTAGCTATACAGATGTTGATACATATTCGTTGGAAAAAGGCGGAACTTGTAACCTCGGAAGTACAGATGCTCCTTGGAATGCTGTATATGCTAAAAATTACTATGATGAATATGGAAATAAGATTTCTACAGGCGGTGGTTCAATCAGTCTTAAAATTGATGGAACTACACGTAGTTCTGGATTTACGAATTATAACCTTGCAACACAAGACTGGGTGGCTGGTAAAGGATATTTAACTCAACATCAATCTCTTTCTGGATATGCTACTACAAGTTGGGTTAAAGGAGCATTTGGTGATACATTAAGTATTTCAGGAAGTACATTATATTTAAAAAATTATAACGGTTCTCAATTAAGCTCAGTTACTTTACCAACAAGTTCTGGTGGTGGGAATTATGCTCCATTAAATCATACACATGATCATTTAACAGGATCATTTGATGTTACAGTTGGTTCATCAACAATGTATCCAGATGGTGATGGTTCATATTCATGCGGTAGTAGTGGACATAGATGGAAATATGTTTATGCATCTAACGGTATAAATACTGGTTCTGATGAGTATATAAAAGAAAATATCAAAAGCATTACTAATTTTCCATCTATTGATAAATTTTATATGTCATTAAATCCAATTCAATATAAATTCAAACAACGTCCAAACGATGATGAAATATCTAAAATACATTTTGGATTTGGAGCAAGGGAAACAGAAAGACATCTAAAGGAAAATAATTTTGAATCAGAAAATTATAGTATAGTTACAAAATCTATTTTAGATAAGCCTAATTTTGTTGGACGTACTGATGAATATTCAATGAATTATCTTGAATTTATCTCTCTCAACACCCACATGACTCAAAAAGCCCATCACCGTATTGATTCTCTCGAATCTGAAAATCAATCCCTTAAGAATGAAATTCTTATGCTTCAGGGACAGCTCTCTCTCATTACTCAACGACTACAAAAAATGGAGGAAAAGTTATGTTAAAAATTAGTGAAACAAGAAATGTATCCGGTCAGGTTATGATCGGTGAAGGTGAAAACTCAAAGCAGGTTGCTTATCTTAATGCATCTGTTAGTAAAGATGGAAATGTAAATATCAATAAATCCATTCAGGATAGCGAAATATTTAAAACAAATAAAGAAGCAGTCCTGAAAGATTTTACAGAGTTTGAAACATATGTGTATGGAATTATTCCTGAATAAATAAGAGGCCATGAGCAATTGTGGTCTTTTATTATGCAAAGAAGGTGAAATATTTGACCAGTCGAGAATATGAACTTGAATTAAAGAAAATCAAAGCCAAAAATCGGCAGATTGAAATGAAACGAAATCTGAAGGCAGCAAAAGTTAGTAGATTTAACATTCCAAAGATTTCTACCAGTAAATTGATTCTTGTTGCAGTACTTCTACTCAATCTACAGATCATTTATTTCGTAGAAAAAGCGATCATGACATATGGTGATTTATCTGCTCTCTACGCTCTTATTGCTATCCCAGCGACACTTATCCCTACGGTGTGGGCTTATTTTAGTAAGGCAAAAGCTGAAAATTGTGCAGGCGGAATTACTTATGATTCTGCAATGGAACAACTTAGACAGTCATCTTCAGAAAATGATGAAGCTGTCGGTTAGGAGGAAATTATGAATATTAAACAGGGTATTCAGGACGTATTATATCTGATCATTACTGGTGTTCTTCCACTTCTTATTACTTATGGAATCCTCTTCTTAAAAGTAAAGATTAAAGAACAGGAAAAGAACCTGGAGAACGACCAGCTCGTAAAATATATAGACGCTGCCACTGATGCTATTAGTAAAGCAGTGCTCGCAGTTAATCAGACCTATGTTGATTCATTAAAGAAACAGGGTAAATTTGATGAGGAAGCTGCTAAAACTGCTAAACAGATGGCTATTGATAAAGCTAAGGCTTTGATTACAGAAGATTCTAAAGCGGCTATCGAAACATTATATTCTGACTTTGAAGCATATCTAAATGATGCTATTGAAGAACTCGTCAGAGAAAATAAAGTTACATATTAATATAAAAGGAGTACAAGGATTATGAAAAAAGTTATTGTAAATGCAGACATTATGGCAATGTATAAAACATTAAATTCTATGAAGAGTCGTGCGGATTTAATCGCAGGAGATGTTGATGTATTCTGGGCGAATACAATGAACCTGAAGACTCTTAAGGCGCAGGTAGATAAAATCTCAGAGGTTGAGCAGGAGTTAGTTGATTCTTATTTTACAGAGGAAAACTCACATTCTATTGTTGACGAAAACGGTAATGAAACAGGAAATCGTGCTCTTAATGATGACATAAAAGATAAAATCATCCCTGAAATTCAAGAAGGTCTGCAGAAAATTTATGATAAAACATGTGAACTTGATGTTGAGATGATTCCAGAGGAATCTCTCAAGAAAATGCTTAAATCTAATGAAGACAAACTGTCTATGCTTGATATGACAGTACTATATGAATTTGTAGAAAAAGGTGAGTAATAATGGCAACATATATTCAGGGAATTCAAACCTCTGTTGGTGTTGTTAAGTATGATTATAATTATCTGGCTAATCTCCCTGAATCAGATATGACATTATCTAAACAGGGTGCATTCGCTGATGCCCTTGTTGTTGGAAGAAAACTTACTCAGCTGGGAGCTGATGTGGATAAATTGAAAGAATCTATGACTGCCGTACAGAAATCTATCTCTGATCTGCAGTCTGCAGATTCTTCTTCTAACACTTCAATTGAACAGATCAATACATCATTACTTAGCATGACCAATAATATCGAAACAATACAGAACAATATTACTACTTTGACTCAGAATACTGCTGAGATCAAGAAAAGTGCTGATAATGCGAATTCGTCAGTCACAACACTGCAGGAAACTATTAAGTCACTACAGACTAGAATTGAAGCTTTAGAAAAAACTCAGACTAAATAAGGAAGGAGGCAGTTATGTATACACTAAAAATTACAGATGAAAATACTGTTGTAACAACAGTCAAAGAATCAATTGTGGAAAGAAGCAATTATGTAGATAAGATTCAGATTGTAACAAGTAAAATGTACCGGGAACAGATTGATATGTCAGATACAACTGTTTATATGAAGTATAAGCTCCCAGTGTCAGACAAAATTAAAATGACACAACTTATTATAAATAATCTTGAATATGAACAGAATTATATCCAGTATTTAATCCCTGTCGATGCAGCACTTACTGCTGAAGCCGGGGATATCGAAGTATCTTTCACGTTCTTAAAACTTGTTGCTAATGAAGATGGAACGTACACTTCTTATATTCGAAAAACCACATCAGGTGTTATTCATATTACTCCACTTGTACAATTTGATAAATATGAACCTTCTGAATTGTTTACTGAAATTGATCAGAGACTCCTTGCTATGGAAGGAATGATTAAAGATCTCAATGCTCAGAATAAAGCAACTTATGAAGGTATGGTGAAAGATATTCGTCTTAATACAGAAAACAGAAAAATCACTTTAACAGACAGAAATGGTGAAGATACCGGAAATGGTATCGTTGTAAAAAATCTTTCTGCTATGGTAGCCGAAGATATGACAGGTAAAGATCCTGATGGCACACAGGATGGAGTTGTTCATCTTGATCAGGTTGTCGATCTGGATAAATTATTAAAGTAAAGGAGTCATGATATGTCATTTAAAGATTCTAAAATTGCTGCTGCGGCTAATTCGGCAATGACTTTGAGTGCTGAGTTAGCCGTGGACACTGAGGAATATACATTATGTACTGATGGTCGTTATGAAGTATATACCAAATATCAAGACAATGTATATTCAACAGTGGATAACTTAAAAAATATTGCCGTTGATGCTACACAGATTAATATTATGCAGGAAGAAAACAGCCAGTATATGCCATTTAGGATTCCAAGATATTGGGATGGTATGGATCTTATGGATATGCTCATCCAGATAAGATATGAATCTGTAGCTGAGAAAAAAGGTAAAGTAGCGACAGTTATCAATGTAGCTTCCAACAATACTTATATTCGATTTGGTTGGCTGATTGATGCTGCTGTTACAGCAAATGCCGGAGATATAATTTTTGAAATTATGGCTACTGGCGTAAATGAAAAAGGAAACAATTATATTTGGAGAACCAGACCAAATGGTAAGTTTACTGTTCTTCAAGGATTAAATTATGACGGAATAATTGAACCTTCTGAAGATTGGTATACAAGTTTTGTAAATATGATTCTTGGTCATGTAGCCGAAGCAAAACAGTATGCTGATGAAGCTAAAGAGTCTGCTGCTTCTATTAATGTAGATGATATAAAAGCAGATGTAACCGCTTCTGTAACAGCAAATTTAAATCAGACTGTAGCTGCTTCTCTAAAAGATTACTATACAAAAACAGAGATTGACCAGACTGTTGAGGAACTGAACACTGCTATCTCAGGTATTGATAGTCTGAAAAATCTGAAAATTGAATATGATAATACTTCTGGACATCTTGTATTTAAAGATAAAGAAGAACAGATTGGTGAAATCACTATTAACAGTCTTTCAAATCTTGTTGTTGAATATTCTGTAGTGAATGGCAAAGGTTCTCTCGTATTCAAGAATGGAGAAACAGAGATCCAGACTGTAGAACTTAGTTCTATTGAACCGTCTGCCGCATGGACTTCTGCTCTTAAAGAGGACATTTCTAAGAGTACAGATGAAAAGCTCTCTCCTGTTGTAGATCGTGTGTCTGCTCTTGAGACTGCAAAAGATGACCTGGCAGGCAAAGTTGAAACAAATACAACTGATATTTCAGGTCTGAAAACAGATGTAGCTGGATTAAAAGAATCTAACGAAACAATTTCTGCTACTACTACAGAAACCAAAAATACGGTAGATATTCTGAAGCAGAATGTTTCTGGTTATGATTCTCAGTTTGAATCCATCAATAGTGACATTACTGCGATCAATGAATCTATTAAGGATTTAGGTAAAAATACAGGTCATGAGTATGACGTTTCTTATGAAGAAAATGTTTTTACTCTGTATGAAGATGATGTAATTAAGAAACAGTTTACAATCACTGGTGGCTCTGGACCATCTGACACTACTACGGTCACAATCGAGAGAATTACAAGTTCTGATGCGATCTTCTTAGCAGGAAACTCTGCAGTGATCGAGTATAACTTTACCTCTGTAGATAATACAGGAGATACAACCGGTAATGGTACTGCTACATGGCGTGTCGGAAGTACAACAGTTGCTACTACTGTAGCTGCTCAGGGTAAGAATAGTTTTGATATTACACAATATCTGAAAAATGGTGCAAACTCTATCAGACTTTCTATCACTGACAGTTTTGGTACAATCGCTACTAAGACTTGGACCATTACAATTGTTGACTTTAAAATTGAGAGTATTTTTGATGATACACTCTTCTATTCAGACGAGGTAACATTTAGATATACTCCATATGGTGATATTAATAAGACTGTACATTTTGTTCTTGACGGAAAAGAAATTGCAGGAGTTGAAACAACTGCTTCTGGTAGACAGATGACTTATACTCTGGCAAAACAGAGTCATGGTGCTCACCTTCTGAAAGTGTATATGACTGCAAGTATCAATAATCAGGACGTAACTTCTGAGTCAGTATATAAAGATATTATCTGGGTTGAACAAGGAAATACTACTCCTATTATTGGATGTTCTATGGTTGAATTTACTGCAAAACAGTACAATACAACAAGCATCAAATATGTTGTATATGATCCAGAACATAATCCTGCTACTGTAAAACTCTCTGTTGATGGCAAAGTTGCTTCTACTCTTACGGTTGGAAGAACTGCTCAGATCTGGAGCTACAAGTCTACCGCAATAGGCAAACAGTCTCTTACTATCAGTTGCCGTAGAATCACAAAGATTCTTACTGCTACTATTGAGAAACTGGATATCAATGTATCTCCGGTAACTACAAACCTTGCATTTGACTTTAATCCATCTGGTAAAAACAATGGTGAAGCTGACTGGCTGAAGATCAATGATAATCTTACAATTGAAGTGTCAGATAACTTTGATACAACAAATGGTGGTTATCAGGTCGATGAAGATGGAGATACTTATTTCTGCGTAAAAGCAGGAACTGCTGCTACTATCCCATATCAGTTATTTGCTGATGATGCAAAGAAAACTGGCAAGAACTTTAAATTCATTTATAAATGTACAAATGTAAAGAACTATGAAGCTCAAGTACTCTCCTGTTTTGCAGATAATCTTGGTTATACTGTAAAAGCTCAGGAAGCAACACTGAAATCTGAACAGAACGAAATCTCTGTCCCATATTGTGAAGATTACTATATAGAGCTGGAATTTAATATTCTGCCGGACAGTGAATATACAGAAATGGTTATGTGGGTTGATGGCATTCCTACAAGAGTAAAACTGTATGCCACTTCTGATAGTTTCACGCAGACAAATCCTGTAGGTATTACAATCGGTTCTGATGACTGCGACGTTATTGTATACAGAATAAAAGCTTATACAATGAACCTCACTGATGATGAGATTCTGGATAACTTCATTGCTGATGCAAAAAATGCAAATGAAATTATCAACCGATACAACCGCAATGATATTCTTGATTCTTCTGGTGGACTTGATCCTGATGTACTGGCCGAAAAATGTCCAGACTTGAGAATCATTAAACTGGAAGTACCAGTATTTACAACTGGTAAGAAAAATAAAGTACCATTTACATCTGTACAGCAGATCTATAAGAATGGTCGTCCTGTTGATAACTGGATCTCTCGTGATGGTATTCATAATGGACAGGGAACCTCTTCTGAATATTATGGTGATTCTGGTCGAAATCTGGAACTTAACTGTAAGAATGGATTTACATTCGCAGATGATACAACTGCCAATGTTTATTCTATGGATGAAAATGCTATTGGAATCAACTATTTCAATGTCAAAGTAAATATTGCTTCTTCTGAGAATATCAATAATGCAGGTCTTCAAGGAGAATATCAGGAATTCAACCCATATATCCGTCCTGCTAGAAAGAAAGATCCTCGTGTACGTGATACTATGCAGTTCTATCCTTGTGTTGTATTCTTAAAAGAAACAGATGTAGATAATGCTGTAGAGTTCAAAGATGGTCAGTGGCACTTCTATGCTGCAGGTGATATTGGTAACAGTAAGAAGAATACAGTTGCACAGGGAATGGATCCAGAGAATCACAAAGAATTCATTGTTGAAGTGTCAAATAATACTGATCCTCAGTGCCGTTTCTTATCTGATGACTTATCAAATGAAGAATGGGGTGGAGATACTTCATTCGAAATGAGATATCAGAATCCAAATTGTACAGAAGAAGAAATTCAGGCTGGCAGACAGGCTTGGAACGATCTTTTGACTTGGGTTGTAAATGCTGATTCTGAAACATTTGTAAAAGAGTTTGAACAGCACTTTATTAAAGACTCATTACTCTTCTATTACTTATTTACCGAAAGACATACTATGGTAGATAACAGAGCAAAAAATACTTTCTGGCATACAGAAGATTTGGTTCACTGGGATTTATGTATGGATTATGATAACGATACTGCAATGGGTAATGATAATGAAGGTGGATTAACTCTTACTTACGGATATGAAGATACTGATACTATTGGAACAAAATCAGTCTTTAATGCATCTGATAGTAAAGTGTTCTGTTATATCAGAGATTACATGTTTGATGATCTGCAGAGTATGTTCCTTCAGATGGAGGCCAAACTTACATGGTCTGCAAACCGTATCTTAAATAAATTCGAAACTCTTCAGAATTATAAACCGGAACGTCTCTGGATCGCTGATATGAGAAGAAAGTATTTCAGACCTTACGAGGATAAAGGTACGACTTCTTATCTGGAAATGATGAACGGAAGCAAGAAACAGCAGAGACGACAATTCCAGAAATATCAGGAGAAATATATTGCATCTAAATATGTAGGTTCTACTACTACCTCAGATGTAATCACAATCCGTGGTTACACTCCAACAAACTGGACTGGTGTAAAACCGGACGGTACATTCCATATTGTTCCTTATGCTGATTCTTATGTTGATGTAAGATTTGGTTCTAACCTTGTTCGTCAAAGAGCTAAGAGAGGTCAGACTTATACAGTCAAATCTCCTATTGCTGCTATGAACGATACAGAGGTCTATGTATATAATGCATCTTTGATGCAATCCATTGGTGATATTGCGCCATTCTATCCGGGATATACAAATTTCAATCAGGGTGTAAAAATGACAGACATTCTTATTGGTTCTGATGTTGAAGGATATCAGAATACAAATATGAATGATTTCTCAATCGGACAGAATGTTCTTCTGGAACGACTGAATCTTGAGAATCTGCCAAACCTGAAAAAGACAATCGACCTTTCTAACTGTAAAAATCTCGAAGAGTTTCTAGCAGAAGGATCTGGTATTACAGGTGTTATCTTTGCTCCTGTCGGAAAGATTGAAACTGCTCATCTTCCTGCCATCGCATCTCTTACCGGAAAGAACCTGTATAGATTGACCGATCTTACTATAGCAAGTTATGCAAATCTTACTACTCTGTCTCTTGATAACTGCAATACTTTGGATGCAAAAGACATTATCAATAAAGCTACTGGATTAACCAGAGTTCGTGTAACTGGCATCAATTGGGAACTGGACGATACTACTCTGCTTGACAGATTAGCAAAAATGACTGGTATTGATGATAACGGATATAACTCTGTACATTCTGTTCTTATAGGAACTGTACACATTCCTGTTATGAGACAGCAAAGGCTGGATGAATTCGCTGAATTATGGCCAGATTTAGAGATTACCTACGATTCAATTATCACTCAGTTCAAAGTAACATTCGTCAACGACGATGAAGAAAATACAGTTCTTGATATCCAGTACGTTGATAAAGGTGCAAATGCAGTTGATCCTATTACAAGAGAAATTGATCCGATTCCTACTCCTACCAAAGAAAGCACAATCAAACTTGATTATACATTCAAAGGCTGGGATGGATCTCTAACTGGAATCTTCGCTGACAGAACTATCAAAGCTGTATACAATAGCAAAGTGCGTGAATATACAGTAAAATATGTTTCTAAAGGATTAACTCTGCAGGAGTCTACTGGACAGTATGGTTCTTATATTAAGTATGAAGGTGACACTCCTACTTATACTGCTGAGGAATCAGCTTATAAGTACAACTTATTCAAAGGTTGGGATAAATCCGGATTTGTCGATGGAGATAAGACAATCAATGCAGTATATGAAACCTGCGAATACGTAGATGGATACTTTGATGGTAAGGATCTGGCCAATATGACACAGGTTGAGCTTTATACTCTTATGAAAATGGGACTTGAAGCAAAATCATTATCATTAAAAGATACATTAGATTTCAAACTTGGTGTTGATTATAGCTATGGCGACATTGAAGAGCATGAAGTTATTTCAGCTGCGACTAAATTTGATGGAACAAACTATATTGACACCGGATTAAAGATCATGGAAAAAGACAGAGACTTTACGATTGCTATTGACTTTGAATTCGATACAGACAATAGTGTAAATTCTACTCTTGCACAGTGCTTCCAAGGTGACGGTTCTAATGGATTTAGACTCTGGTATTCTCAGGAACCTCGTTTCTCATGGAATACTGATAGTATAACTCCATCTGCTGGAACAAACCGAGAGATTATTGTATTCCGTCATGAAGCTGGAAGTCAGAAGCTTTATGTATACAATTCAAACATGACTGGGAAAGAAGTGTCTTCTACTACTCTGAATGCGATTAGGATTCCAGAGCATAGTTCCACTCTCGTATTTGGATGTTCTAAAGCTGACGACGGAGCATATGAAAACTTTGCAAAAGGCACTGTACATTGGGCTAAAGTCTGGTACGCAGATCTTGGTGAAGAACAATGTATGGATATTGCTGCATGGATCCACGAAATAATCCCTATGGAAGTGGCTAAGTTTAAAGGATATTATCTGTCTGACGTTGCTTCAAAGAGAGCTAACATTACATTTGTTGCTTCAAACCTGTTAGGTACTGAAAAGCCTTATAATAATAAGAGCACAAATGCAGGTGGATGGGCTGAATCTTCTCTGAACACATGGCTGAATACACGTTTGCTTAAAGCTATTTCTCCTTTATGGAAAGCTCTGATCAAACCTGTAAAAGTATACTCTTCTATTGGTAATAAATCAAATGATACATCCGTATCTAATTGCAGATTCTATGTTCCATCTCTGTACGAAATTGATCCTACTGCTACTTCTGAACCATATATTTCTGAAACAAATGCTCCTATTGCTTATTTCACAGATGATGATACCAGAAAGAAAGCAAATTCTTCTACTCCTACGGAGTATAAATCTTACTGGACCAGATCTCCAAATGCTACAGTTGCAAACTGGCTGTATACAGTCAATGAAGCCGGTGGAACATATGGGTTCTCTTATCCAGGACAGAATTCTGGAATCTTACTTATGTTCTCAATTTCAAGTGAGGGGTAACCATTCCCATCTTATAAGGAGGATATCACATGTATTATAAAGTAATCAAAAATGATGAAGTCGTAGATGTCCTTAATCATATCCTGTATATCAAATATCAGGAGAAACATAGTCTGTTGCTTCTATGTGATATCACAGAAGCACAGGCTATTTTAAGTTCAGACGGAAAATATGGATGGCACATTGAAGGTCTCTATAATTTTCCGCCTGATAATGACATTTATGCAATAAAAGAAATTTCAAAATATGAATATGACAAATTGAAGAGGTGATCACAGCATGGCGTTAATTCCAACCTGGTATTCTGCATCAACTAAGCAAATTGCAGAAAAGGCTTTACAAAGAGGGGTGCTAAAATACCCAGGACTTTGTTACATCCAAGACAGTAAGAGTATAGCGTGGGTGACCATCGACAACACATTAGAATATGTCAAAGGAGATAAACAGATTACAGATGTAAAATGCATCGGATCAAATCTTATGTTTTTCTCTGGAGATAAACTGCTTTTCTCTTATGACATATCTATGACTGATGAAGATAAAGATCATATTATTGAAGAGGTCAAGAAAACAATCGGATTGGATAATTATGTCAAATCTTCTGAGCTTTCTACTCTTTTAGATAATATAATCGGTAATCTTGAAGATAAGTCCACTGTTGTAGACTATATCAATAGCTTATCTTATAACAAATTATTTGACGTACCTATTGTAAATCTTATAGGTACACTTACTGTTCCTGTGAAGATATCATCACTCGATGATGGTATTTATAAAGTAAAAGGCCAATGTATCATTGGCGGAAACAATACTACTGTTCAATCTTCTGCAGACGATGTTCTGTATCTTGTATCTCATGATGCTGATACTTCCAGCACAACAATCACAAAAATGCAAGGAAAATCTATTACATTGTATTTCATTCAGCAAGATGGTGAATATACGACTGATCGTTATGTCACTGAAAGCTGGATTAATGAACAGAATTTTGCAAGTGCTGATTCTGTAAAAGAATATGTTTCAAATATCATTGAAGAAACTGTTCTGGATGTTTTAGATGAACATATTGACTCTGCTTTAGACCGAAAACTCGGAGGTATTGATTCCGAAGATTTAACAAATATATTTCAAGGAGGAAACTAATTATGGCAAAATTACAGTTCGCTACACTTTCTAATCTTCAGGAGTTTTTAAATCTGCATAACGTACAGATCGACTCTAAAATCAGTGAGGCTGTCAAAAACTCAATTAAAACAGTATCTCAGTCAGAAGACGGATACACACTTTATTTCTACACAAAAACTGCTCCAGTAACTATTGATGAAGCAGCATTTACTATTACTATTCCTCAGCCAACAGGAAAAGCTGACAAAGTAAAAGGTGCAGTAAAAGGTCATCTTGCAGGATTAGATGAAAATGGTAATCTGGTAGATTCTGGAAAGACTGTTGCAGATTTCGATGCTGCTGGCGCTGCTAACACAGCAAAAACAGAAGTAATGTCTTATGTTGGTACCATTCCTGCTGATGCAAAAGCTAAAAATGTAGTTGCTTATATCAAAGAAGCTGTTACTACTGGTCAGTATGATGATTCTGCATTAAAAGCAAGCGTTGCAGCTAACACAGCAGCTATTGGAACACTAAATGGCACTGGTGACGGATCAGTAAAGAAAGCTGTTGCAGATGCAGTCGCTAAAATCGTCGCAGATGCTCCAGAAGCATATGATACACTGAAAGAGATTTCTGATTGGATTTCTACACATACATCTGATGCTGCTACAATGAATTCTCAGATCAAAACAAATAAAGAGGATATCACAAAGCTGAAGACTCTTATCGGTACTCTTCCAGAATCTGCTACATCTAAAGATATCGTAGGTTATATTGCAGAATACGTATCTAAAGCTCTTGCTGATTCTGATCTTTCTAAGTATGCAAAAGCTGCTGATCTTGAAGCTGCTGTAGGCAGAATTGATGCTATCGAAAAGAAATTACCTACATTAGAGGCTGCTGATAAAAAGAATGCCGAAGATATTACTGCTGTTAAAGGTAGAATGGATACAGCGGAAGGCAAAATTACTGCTGTAGAAAAAGACCTTGCTACTGAAAAACCGAAGATTGCTAAAAACACATCTGATATTGCCGCTCTTAAGGGACTTGTTGGAGATGGATATGAAGCAATTCCAAGTGCGTCTATCAAAGGTTTATTTAGTGCGTAAAGTAAGGGGTTACTCCCCTTGCTTTAATTAAAGCGAAGGGATGTGCAGATAATGAAAGAACAATTTCTTAATTTACAAGGTCTTACTGAGCTTGTTGATTATATTAAAAAATATATAGCTGATCAGCAAGAAGTCATCCCTTATGCATCTTATACATTGTTTCCAACAATTGGTAAAACAAACGCAATTTATGTGGACACAACCACAAATGCAATCTATAGATGGGATGATAATAATATCAAATATTATGCATTGGCATTTGATCCTGAAAAGGAATTCATCATGCAATGCGGTAGCTCGAAAGGATGATGTAAATGGCTACACAGACATTGAATACTCGTATTGTCCTTAAATCGGATACAACCGCTAATTGGGCGAAATCTACGCTTGTTCTTTTAAAGGGTGAACAAGCGATTGAAATTACAGAATCTGGTGCTTACAAAATTAAAATTGGTGATGGAGTTAAAACATTTGCTGAATTGCCATATGCAACTATGACACCAGAAGAAATCTCTGCACTGATTGGTGATGGTTCAGTACAGAACGTAACTCTTGCTTCCGGTACTAACAACGGTACATTAAAACTGACTGTAGATGGAACAACTACAGATAATATTGCGGTAAAAGGATTAGGAAGTGCTGCATATACAAATACTTCTGCTTATGCAACTGCCGCACAGGGTGCTCTTGCTACAAACGCAGTCCGTAAAGTAGTTTCTGGCACTGCGAACGGTACAATCTCTGTAACAACAGGAACTGGAGCAGCAACAGATATAGCAGTAAAAGGATTGGGATCTGCTGCATATAAAGGAGCTGGAGCTTCACAGGGACAAGTTCCTGTAAATGGAGCCGCTCTTGGAACGACAGCCAATGTTCCTGTAGTAACAAATACTTCCGGACAGTTAGTTCCGCATGCCTCTGGTGCTCTTGGTTCTGCCGCATTTAAAGGTGCCGAGACATTTGCAACAGCTGCACAAGGTGCTAAAGCAGATAAATCAGTTCAGTCTGTATCTATTACTTCTGGAACTAATAACGGCACAATTAAATTAACTGTTAACGGCAATGCTACTGACAATATTGCTGTTAAAGGGCTAGGTTCTGCTGCTTACACAGCTTCAGGTGCCTATGCTACATCCGCTCAGGGTGCAAAAGCAGACGCGGCTATGCCAAAAGCCGGTGGTACATTCACAGGTACAGTAACGCTTGCAGCCGATCCAACTGATGCTTTACAGCCAACAACAAAACAGTATGTAGATGCCAAAATTTCAAGTTCTATTGCTGCTTCTGATGCAATGGTGTTTAAAGGAACACTTGGAACTAATGGTACTGCTACTGCTCTTCCTACATCTTCTGTTGTAATAGGCGATACATATAAAGTAATTACTCAGGTTTCTGTAGTTGCTGATAATTCTTATACAGGAGCTGCTGTGACAGCTAAGGTCGGTGACTTAGTAGTCGCTATGTCAAAGGATCCAAAATGGATTGTTGTACCATCTGGTGATGAAATCGTTACTACTGTTAAGTATTCCACTACAACACAGAATCTTACAACAAGTGCTAAATCTGGAGAAATTACAGTAGGTGAAGCTGCTACAAAACAGGTAGATTCTTCTATCGCAGCCGCTTCTACTTCTACTAAGCTTCCAACTTCAAAAGCTGTTGCCGCTTTTGTTGAAGGAAAAGGTTACAAAACAACTGACCAGAAAGTAAAGAATACTCTTAATACTACTGCAAAGGCTTATGTAACTGGTACTACAAGTGCAACAACTGGTATTGGAGAACAGGTATTTGATACAGGTGTATATCTTGATACAACTGCTGGGAAACTTGTTGCTACTACTTTTGCAGGTGCTCTTCAGGGTAACGCAACGACTGCTACTTCTGCGGCTGCTTGTACAGGTAATGCTGCTTCTGCAACAAAACTTGCAGCATCAAGAAATTTCTCTCTTACTGGAGGTGCCGTTGCTGATGCTGTAGCATTTAACGGTGGAGGAAATGTTGCTCTTAGTGTTAAAAGTTTAAATACTGATTATTTAACTAATGGAGCCAATACTCTTATTTTAAATTGTGGGACATCTGTTTAAATGAAAGTGGCCTCTTTTATGGGGCTGCTTTACTAAATATGAAAATTATAGATTATATCTATTTAAATAAAAATTAAAAAAAGGGAGGTGCACAATGGGAGAACAAAATCTCAATATACGAATCAAACATAAATATGATACGGAAGCTAATTGGAATAAAAATAATCCTGTTCTTTTAAGTGGAGAAATAGCAATTACAAGTGATAAATTCGGTAAACATAAAGTGGGAGATGGAACACATAAATGGTCTGAACTATCTTATGCAAAAGCTGAACTTACAAAAGGCGATGTAACAGGCGCTCTTGGCTATACGCCTCCTTCAAGTGACACTTGGCGAGGTATTCAGGATAATCTAATAAGCAGCTCTACAACTGAGTCTCTATCTGCTGCACAGGGTAAAATATTAAAAGAGTTAGTTGACGGGAAAGCTCCGTCTTCACATACGCATACTAAAAGCGAAGTCGGATTAGGCAACGTTGACAATACTGCCGACGCCACAAAAAGTGTAAAATATGCTACTTCTGCAGGTAGCGCATCATCTGCCGCTGCTCTTACTTCTAATGCTGGATCATCAACTCAGCCAGTATATTTCTCAGGTGGTAAGCCAGTAGCTTGTTCATATACACTTGGTAAGTCAGTGCCTGCAGATGCATTATTTACCGATCATACTTATGGAAACATGAAGGGTGCTACTTCTTCTTCTGCCGGAAGTGCTGGTCTTGTTCCTGCACCTAATATAGGAGAACAATTAAAGTTTCTTCGTGCAGATGGTGCATGGGTAATCCCTACAAATACGACATATTCTGTAGGTACATCAAGTTACTTAGGAATAACTAAGCTTTATACTGAAACTGGGTCGGCTACAGATGGTACCATGACTCAAAATGCTATTACTTCTGCTCTTAACGGGAAATCTCCTACCTCTCATACGCACAATTATGCAGGAAGTTCTAGTTCTGGTGGTGCTGCTACATCAGCAATTAAATTATCCACACCTAGAAAAATTGGTAACGCATCTTTTGATGGTACTGCCGACATTACTTTATCTCAGATGGGACTTAATGTTCCTGTTGAAATTACAAAGGCTGATTATCTTGCAAAAAAGAAAGCTGGAACTTTAAACGCAAATACCTATTACAATGTTATTGATGAATATGATTCTGTAAATGTTATTAACGACTCATCTGTAACAGCCAACAGTACGTTTTCAAGTACTAAATCAGAAAAAACATATGCAAAGAAAAGTACACTTGTTAATACTACTCTCACAGCAAGTAAATGGACTGGATCTTCTGCCCCATATAGTTATGTATTATCCGTATCTGGAGTAACTTCTTCAAATATTGTAGAAATAGATTATGCTTCTAATGCTTCATCTGCTGCTATTGAAGCTTACCAAAATGCAATGTTAGCTGACGGAGGACAGACTACAAATCAAATTACTATAAAAGCAACCGAGAAACCAACTGTAGATATTCCCATTACTATTGTTATAAGAAATGATTTATAAAAGGAGGCGATAACATGGCAATTTATAAAGGTGAACAATGTCTTGCCGGAGTTGGTAAGAATGCAACTATTAAAATTGGTACTGCCGAAACTGGTTCTTCAGCTGCAGTAACTAATTCTGGCACTGATACAGATGCTATATTGAATTTTACATTACCTAAAGGTGATCAGGGAGTCGGCATATCAAGTGTTATCCCTCATTATCTTGCTAGTTCTCAATCTCAAAGTGTTACTAAGGAAACTACTGGATGGGCGACTTCTGCTCAGGTTATGACATCTACAAACAAATATTTGTGGTGTTATCATGAATTTGTTTTGACAAACAATAATCATTTGTATACAGATGCAACCGTTATAGGTGTTTATGGAGATAAAGGTGATCCGGGTACAACTGATTACAATGGATTGAAGAATAAACCGGTCGTTAATGGAGCTGTAACTGCTTATCAGTCAGATATTATGAAATCTCAGTTGAGAAATGTGACATTCTCTACTGAAGAACCTAAGACAACTGATGGTAAACCTGGTGATATGTGGGTGGTGTATGGCGATGAGTAATATTAAAACTGGTGATATTTTAAACTTTGATTATACTGGTACTGTCCAAACTGTAACACTTCCTAAAGGTACATATAAGTTGGAGTGTTGGGGTGCTCAAGGAGGATACAGTTCTTCTAATTCAGGAATAGGGGTTGGTATGGGCGGAAAAGGTGGATACTCCGCTGGAACTATTACACTAAACCAAAAAACACTTATATATATTTATACTGGTGGAGTTGGTAGCATAAGTGGCAACGGTAAAGCAGATGGTGGATTTCCTAATGGTGGTTCATCTTGGGCTTCCAGCACAAGCGAAGGTGCTGGTGGTGGCGGTGGATCATCCGATATCCGTATTGGTACCGATTCATTGTATGCTCGTGTTATCGTAGCTGGAGGTGGCGGAGGTGGCGGTGAAGACAACGAAACTGGCGGATATGGTGGCGGTGAAACTGGCGGAACTTCAGGTTCTGGAACACCTGGTAGTCAAACTGCTCCAAGTGGATATTTTGGAATCGGTGGTCATACTTCCTATGATGGTGGAGGTGGTGGCGGTGGATGGTATGGTGCTTATCCAGCCGGTGGTCAAACAACTCCAGCTACCGGTAGCAGTGGAAGTGACACATCTGGCTCTCCTGGAGGATCTGGTTACGTTTATACTTCTGCTACAGCCTCTAATTACCCGTCAGGTTGTTTATTAAACTCTTCTTATTACCTTACTGACGCTCAAACAATCGCAGGCAATAATTCTTTTGTTTCTCCCACAGGTTCATCTGAGACAGGGCACTCTGGTAATGGCTATTGTCGAATTACTGTTATTGAATGCAAGAATACGGCACTATATGCCAGAATAAATAATTCAATAAAAAAAGCTACTGCTTTTTATTTTAAATTAAACAACAACAAAATGTACGGCGTTGGATCTGCTAATTATAATGGTTCTGTTATGAATTTTGATTATACTGGTTCGGTTCAAACTGCTACATTGACTCCTGGTGCATATAAACTTGAATGCTGGGGCGCTCAAGGTGGAAATAGCAATCAATCAAACGGAACTTATGGTAATGGTGGAAAAGGTGGTTATTCTACTGGTATTTTAAATGTTTCAACTAATACCACTATATATATAACAGTAGGAGGGCAAGGTCAAAATGGCATCTTTAATACTAGAACTGCTGGTGGTTTTAATGGCGGCGGTGATGGTTATGGTACTAACAACTCTGGCGTAGGTGGCGGAGGCGGTGGAGCTTCTGATATTTCTTTAATGAGTCCTGTATTTTCGCACTCATCTTATTTTATAAATAACATTCGAGATACAAACTCACTATTAAGTAGAATTATTGTTGCAGGCGGCGGAGGATCTGCAGGATATGACGTTAGGAATAATGCAGCTAATGGTGGTGCTGGCGGAGGTACTACAGGACAAGATGGATTATCAAACCGCGTTTATCATGGCACTGGCGGAAAACAAACTACTTTTGGTACAGGAGGATCATCAGAGGAACCTAATAGGTATTCTGTCCAAGCTAAATTCGGATGTGGAGCATCAGCCAGTAATTCTACAGATGTAGCGCCTGGTGGAGGCGGTGGCTGGTATGGAGGTGGATTACATTGTGATTCTGCTGGTGGTGGATCAGGTTATGTCTACACTTCTGCCACTGCTTCAAATTATCCTTCTGGATGTTTACTAAATTCTACTTATTATCTTTCTAATGCTCAAACCATTGCTGGCAACAAATCATTCCCTTCACCAACAGGTTCTACAGAAACTGGTCATTCTGGTAATGGACATGTAAAAATCACTAAATTATCAGATGTAATATATCTTACTCATGCTAAGAACAACATAATGGATTTTAATTATACAGGTTCAGTACAATCTAAAACTCTAAAACCAGGTACGTATACAATAGAATGCTGGGGTGGCCAAGGAGGAACTTACAGTAGTTACATAGGCGGATACGGTGGTTATTCCAAGGGTACTATTACTCTTACTGAAGCAACTACTGTTTATATATCTGTTGGTGGGGCTGGATCTTCCTCTTCTACTGCTGCAGGATTCAATGGTGGAGGAACTGGTATTTCTTCTGGTAGAGGTGGTGGAGGAGCTACAGATGTTCGTATAGGTCAAAATTCTCTATATTCAAGAGTTATCGTAGCCGGAGGTGGCGGCGGAGCTGGTGTAACAAGTGCCAATGCTAATCCTTGTGGTTGTGGCGGTGGAGAATATGGTGGAGATGGATATTACAATGATACCACTGGTTCTTATACTATAGGTCAAAATAGATGTGGTGGTAGTGCCTCACAAACTGCAGGTGGCAAAACATGGAGCACGAGCACTCAGGCTACTTTTGGTCAAGGCGGAAATGCTTCAGGCTACTCTTGTGGTGGTGGCGGAGGCGGCTGGTATGGCGGTGGTGGAGCCTATGACAGTGATTCTGACTCTGATGGACGTTGGGGTGGAGGAGGCTCAGGATATGTTTATACCTCTTCTACAGCTAAAAATTACCCTAACGGATGTCTACTAAATTCTACTCATTATCTCACAAATGCTCAGACTATCGCAGGAAACACTTCTTTTACTTCTCCTACAGGATCAGCAGAAACTGGTCACACAGGCAGTGGATTCTGCAGAATTACAAATTTGAACCCAACACAATATGGATTATACGTAAAAACGAACTCTGGTTGGAAACACATAGATTTATAAAAGGAGGGCTTAACTATGCCGATTATATTTCACGGAACAGGTAGTGGCGGCTCTGCTAAAAAACTAAAAACCGCACGAACTATTAATGGTACGAATTTTGATGGTACAGCTAATATTACTACTGCTAATTGGGGAACAACAAGAACCGTTACTGTAGGAAATACAAGTAAATCTGTAAATGGATCTGGAAACGTAAGTTGGTCGTTAGCTGAAATAGGTATTCATCTTTCAACAACGGAACCTGCAGCTAGTGACGGAAAAAATGGAGATATTTGGATTACTTATGAATAAAAGACTGAAAGGAAGGTGAGGCTTATGGCTTGTAGTAATGGATGTGGAACTTCTTGTTCTACTGACTGCACTCATTCATCATCTGGTGGATGTGGTGGTTCTTGTGGTGGTTCTTGCTCTACTAACTGTACTGGTGGATGTTCTGGATATTGTGATGGAACTTGTAAGGGAGGTTCAGGAAGTACTTGTTCTGACTGTACTGCCAAATGTGCTAATGACTGTACTGGAGCTTGTACAAATGCTTGTGTAACCGGATGCACTGGCTGTGGGAATAACTGTAGTGGAACCTGCTCAGGCACTTGTGATGCTATTTGTGCCAATGGCTGTAATGACGGATGTTCTAGTAGTTGTGACTGGAACTGTGATAACACATGTACCGGAAATTGTACTGCCGCTTGTGCTAATGATTGTTCCGGTTGTACTGGTAGTTGTTCTGGATGTTCCGGAACTTGTTCGGGCAGTTGTTCTGGTGACTGCGATTCAGGCTGTTATACTGGCTGTTCCGGTTGTGATTCTACCTGTTCTGGATCCTGCACTGGTACTTGTAATACTACTTGCACTACCACTTGCGCCAATGACTGCACTGGCGGATGCAAAGGAACCTGTACAGGTGGATGTGGTGGTTCTTGTGATAATTCATGCGGCTTTTCTTGTGAAGCTTCATGTGATAATAATTGTACTGCTGTTTGTTCTGTATCTTCTGTGTACGGTGGAAACTCAGAAAAGAGTGTATTGAATTTTGCTTATACAGGTAAGGCTCAATCTGTAACCCTTGAGCCTGGAAAATATGTTCTTGAATGCTGGGGAGCACAGGGAGGTTATCGTTCTAATTCTAGTTATGGTGGAAAAGGTGGCTATTCTACTGGAACTTTAACATTGACTCAAAAAACTACTATATACATATATGTCGGTGGATCTGGAAATTCTGTTACATCAGCATCAAATTCAATCTATCCCGGAGGTTTCAATGGTGGTGGATATAGATACAATTATAAAGGTGGTGGTGGCGCTACTGATATTCGTATTGGAAGTGCCTCTTTATACGCCCGTGTTATCGTTGCAGGTGGCGGTGGTTCTGATGGTAGTCCTAGTTGTAGTGGTGGGTATGCAGGTGGTGTATCTGGTACTAGGGGAAATTTTGGATGTGGTTCATATGGATATGGTGGATCTCAAACTGCTTCATATTCATCTTTAAGTGCTATTAATTCACAAGGCACCACAAATTCTTCTTCTAACTGTGCTGCTGGTTTTGGTTTCGGTGGTTTTGGATGTTATTACGCTTCAGGTTACGGTGGAGCCGGTGGCGGAGGATGGTACGGTGGACAAGGTACTTATCCTGATGGTTCTGGAGATGATGATGGCGGTGGCGGAGGTGGTTCTGGTTACGTTTATACTTCCTCTTCTGCTTCTAACTATCCTCAAGGCTGTCTTCTAAATTCATCTTACTATCTTTCTGATGCTTCTAATTTATCTGGCAATGAATCTTTTAAATCTCCTTCTGGATCTACAGAAACAGGTCATTCTGATAATGGCTATTGTAGGATTACCTGTTATATCTGTCTCTTATACACATCTCCGAGCCCACGAGACATGCGCAGATC
>OWJI01000345.1_pt1 | contig 35666 bp, 40 predicted proteins | sample 1732541 | NCBI WGS metagenome assembly OWJI01 (sample SAMN05065727, study PRJEB22554) | human gut metagenome | biome: ENVO:2100002; feature: ENVO:00000062; material: ENVO:00002003 | host: Homo sapiens | place: USA
TATTTGTGAGACTACCAACTTTTTTATGAACTATTTCTTATCCCGAACTGGGGTACAAATACTACTATCGCAATGATAATCAGAATATACAGACATCCGACAAAACTAAACTCTGGTTCTTTTTCTTGTGTGGGGTTTTGCCTTGGAGTACTGTTTCTATCATTTGGAAGACGATATGATTCACCCTTTTGAGAAACATTCGACTGATACTGTATCTTGGGGTTTTCAACAAAAACCGTTGCGTCTTCTGTATCACCTGCAAACACCGTTGTATCATCATATGACGATCCTGTCCATTTTTTTGATTCCATTCTCGTCAGAATTTCCGCAACGCTGTGAGGTCGTTTCTCTCTATCTGTATTCATTAGCCAAGCAACAAGGCATCTCATTTCATCGGATACACCTGGCATTGGCAATGCAATGTGCTTGTCGCGTGTTTTGTCCTCATTAAGTGCTGTCCAGGTTGGTATCTCATTACAAGTTAGCAGATAATATATGGTTGCACCTAAAGCATAGAAGTCTGTCCATGGTCCCAACTTTTCAAAACTACCATCAACCTGCTCTGATGGTGCATAACGATTAGTTATTGCCATACCAGTAAATAACGTTGCGCCAATACCCTTCATATAATCCTTACTTGAGCCAAGGTCTATCAGCTTAACATAGCCACGTGCTGTCACCATAATATTCGCAGGCTTTATGTCAAGATGCAATAGCCCAACAGAGTGTATAGCTGAAAGACCATCCAGGATTTGTCTCAGATAATTCCGTACGGTTTTCTCTGAATATGGTATTCTACGTTGTTGCAGTCTTCCCTTTAAGTCATCACCGTCTACGTACTCCATTACATAATAAGCTGTTCCGTTTTCCTCGAAACAATCACAAACCGTCACCACATGAACATTGGAAATCTGTCTGAGGCGCTCATATTCTTTCTTGAACTTCGATAGTTGAGACTTAAAAGCATTGGCATTCTCCTTAGTTCTGTCAACGCTTACAGACACGCCATCCGACTCACGCAGATTTGCCGTGTTCATAAAGAACTCCTTGATGGCGACCTTTGTGTCGTGAGAACCATACACGGCAAGGTACGTCTTTCCGAAGCCACCCGACGAGAGGTGGCTTACTATTCGGTATTTCCCTTTCAGGATAGTGCCAGAACGTAGTGCTTGATAGTCGCTCTTCATTTATCTTACTCTTATATAAGTCGCTGTTATCTTTCTGCCATCATCATCTATCGACTCCGTAACATACTTGTTCTCTTGCAGCATAAGTATCCGTTCGGTTGATGCTTCCATTAAATTTAAGCCCCGTACAAATACATCGGATGCCTCTAACAATTCTCTTCCAGTGAGTTCCATAAGAAATGAACCATCCGAAGGATCATAGTATCTCATATAAGTTACTTTTACTCCAGATGATGTAGGAGAAGAAACAATCTCTTTGTCGTTCACGGTCCATTCTCCGCTTCCCTTCATACTAATGCCCATTTTGATTTGAACATTAACGCCATCAATCTCTGTGTCAAACGTACAGATAGCGTTTGCCACACCAGAATAAGTACCATCTTCCTTATTCGTATCAGTTCCTTCTATATTGATGATTCCGCCATCAATGGTCGTGGTCGCGGTATAGTGCCATGTTCCGATTAACTGGTCTTTTGTTGTTTTCTGACAAGCAGTCAATCCTATGAGGATTGCTACGATTGCGGTAACGATTTGTAATTTCTGTTTCATGTTGTTTATTTGTTTTACTATGTGTGAAACTTTGGTTAGTGCAATTCTATTTTGTCTATCTCTTTTTTTAGAAAACAGGTGACATTTTTCATTCCGTCTTGAAAGAATTTTTCTGTAAAAGGATATTCTTGGACTATTTTATCTATGATTTTCCTCAAATTGTTAGCATCATCTAAATTCTTTCCTATAGTATTATTAATCGGAAATGAACCATTTGTGAGCATATCCCAATAGATTTGTACCATTTCCTCATTCTTCACTTCAGAAATAAGCAATATGGCATAGACTATATGGGGTAACAAATTGTCATCTGCTTCACAATATAAAGAGAATGATTGTTCATATATATCACCATTGTCTATCTGCCAATTAATTGTGAAGTTATGATGGCAACCATTGCGTGAAAGATAAAATTTCAAGATGTCCTTGACGACATAAAATATAGTAATTCCATTTAATTTTATATTGTCTTGTTTTCCATCAAGGCACAATGAAAGACGTCTTTCGTTGAATTGACCATAGTCCGACCAACAACGTATCGTTCGTACCGATGCAATTAACCTATAGATACTCACATCAACAAAACGAAATTCTTCCTCATCGCCCAAATCAATTTGGCGAAGCATTCCTAGATTTTTTTCTAATGCGTATATTCTTTCTTTCATATTTCTTATATTTATTATTCCATGACACTATTGCCCCATTAAAGTGAACGAATCGGTAGTGTAAACAGAACTGTGTCACGGCTCTGTTTACACTACCACTTGATTATGCTTACGGCTTCAGCCTCATCTATATAATGCGACTTGATATAATCGTTGAGGTTCTGTCCTTCTATAAAGTCCATCACATAGTAGAACGTGCCATTCTCGCTGAACGAGTCGGTGACACGAACGATGTTTGGATGATCAAGGCGAGAGAGGTTGATAGCTTCCTTCTTGAACTTCTGGCAATAGTTTTGAGACAAGCTGCTGTCTGATATACCAGTAATACTACCATCCTCACCACGTGAGTTGAGTTCCTTCATAAAGAACTCCTTTATTGCTACTTTCTTTCCAAGGTTAGTATGCTCGGCAAGGTAGGTTATGCCGAAGCTACCTTGTCCGAGTATCTTCTCTATCTTGTATGTACCTCCATGCAGGAGTGTTCCTATAATCAATTGTTGTTGCATGATTTAACTGCCTTTTTTCTATTTAGACTCTTTCGTTGTATGAGGTAATGTATACATTATCATATTTAACACCTTATTTTATATATACATTATAAACCCAACTTGCATCACTAAAATCAACATACAATTGCCGTGCTCCATCACTTTGTATACGCAGACGTACTGCGCAACGTAGCCCATCTTCATTCACGCAATCAAAATACCATAATTTTCCATCTTGACCATCAGAAACACCTTGATCGCCATACTTATATATATCGTATTTTTGTATCTGACTACTATAGATAGTAAATGTATCATTATCAGTATTAATAACAATCAACACACTACAATCTTCCCAATCACTCCAATCATGCCAACTTTGAGTTTCATAGTCATACAACTTTAGAGCTAATTCTGTTGATTGCATTTTTATTACATCTGCCTTTACATATAAAAATGAAAATAGAGCAACAAGAATAATTAAAATTTTCTTCATATTCAATGTTTTTGTTGTTATTAAAAATTATCTTTAGAAGAAATTGAGTCCTTCGGGTTCTCCTTCACCTCCTTATTTCTTGATTGGTCCTTTGTATGCTTCACCTTGATACTATCCACACTTGAAACGTCTGGAGAATTATGCTTTCCCCCACAAAGGAAGAACGAAGCAGCGACAGCAATTATCGCTACAACCACAACACCAATGATTCCTAACAAGACTTTACACTTATTGGGTTTGCGAAACTTTGGCTTAACCAATATCCCCGTTATCTTTGCATGCTGCTCTGAAGAAGGATTGCCTGTAGACTCTGAAGAAGCCATGCTGTACTCCACCTTATCAATATGTATAAGGTGTGCCGTGTGGTTGTCCTTATTCTCTTCAGTCACATTGCGTAGCATCTCCAACTTCTGCTCATCCGTAGCATTAGGCTTGGTAATGATATTGAGGATGTTCTCGTCAGAAGCTTCTTCCAACATACCATCGGAGCACATGTAGAAATAGTCGCCAGGTAGGATGTCTGTGAGATGGGCAATGTCTGCCTTAGCACGATGCTCCTGGCAAGGCTGCATAGCACGTGTGATGACATTCTTCTGCGGATGGTGCTTAGCCTCCTCTTCTGTTATCTCGCCAATCTTCACAAGATCGTTGACGAGCGAGTGGTCTTGCGTGCGGAAGACGATACGTGCCGGAGAGTTTTTTGAAGCTGGACGCAACTGATATATACGGCTATCGCCTATATGCGCCACAGTGACACCACTGGCGTGCAGACATAAGAAGATGAGCGTGGTGCCCATCTTGCGTTCTTCGCCATTGTCTTTAGCATCAAGCGCATCATATGCTGCACTAAGTGCTTGCAGGAAGAGTTCGTCGCTCAACACTTCACCTGGATGCCAAGCGGAAAGGATGACACGGCTTAATGTCTCGCACACCGTAGCCGAAGCCACCTCGCCTTTCTCATGTCCGCCCATTCCGTCGCAGAGAACGAACAAACGGTCGTCAGACGTTGACTTACCCAATGCAGGAAAGAGCGAATCTTCTTGATTTGTTCTTTGTCCAAGTTCCTGCAGGTTGTATGCTTTAATCTTGAATTTCATATACTGTTACTCTTTGAATGTCAATTCTGTGCTACCCATCTTTATACGATCACCATTGTTGAGCACCAGTTGGTCTTGTTGTCCGATGAGTACTCCGTTCATATAGGACGGATTCTTGTTCGCTCCATTTCTGAGAATGTGAATTGTCTTTCCTCCTGCATGGCTCACTTCTATCACGGCATGGCTTCGGCTCATGGTGCGGTCGTTGGTGGCTATCTGTATAGTTGCTGTCGACGAAGCTGCACTACGTCCTATAGTGTTAATACCTAAACGCAACGCATATGTACTACCCATATTGTCCACAAGTACACCTACCGTAGGGCATGAAGCGGAGGCTGTTCGTGTTTCATCTCCACCACCATGTTGAGGTTGTGGACCAATTCTTGTTTCATCACCTCCCGATTGCTGCACAAAACCGCCTCCATACTGGGTTTCATCACCAGAAGAAGCGATAGGCTTCGGCTGCTCCACATATCGCTGACACTTGCCAACGATATGCTTTTCCTTGCATACGGGGCAGGTGAAAAACGCCGCATTGATGTTTGGTACATCTTTCAAACGGAGCACCTTGCCGCAAGTAGGACATTTTATCTTTATCTCATTCATTGTTGTTCTGTTTATATTGGTATCACCATTTCATCACGGGCATGTCGTCGGAGAACTTGCCCCACATCACGGGATGCTGACGGTTGCCTGAGTTTTTCTTCACCTTTTCGCTAACATAGTCGAACAGCTCCTTTGCCGTAATGATGCGGTCTCGGTTCTTGTCTGCACCTCCTCGCAATCCATGCTGCAAGGCGTAAGTGAAGAAGCCGTTTGTCATACCTGGTCTCTCGATTGACTTCTCGTTGCTGCGACTGGAGAGGAAGAACATCACATTGCCCTTATTGACGCTGTTTGAACTCGCATTGGCGTTGCTCTTACCCTGGCGTATAGCTCCTGCGAAACAAGCGTCAGCAAACACCATTTTGTTTTTGCTCTTGCACGATGCCATCGCCGTATAGATATCATCGTAATACAGGAAACCGTCATAGCAGACAAATCCGCCTTTAACCCCGTGACCGCTGAAGAATATCACAACGATGTCGTCGGCAGTTGCTACAGAAACCATCTTTTGCAGAGCCTTCTTCACGATAGCCACCTTTGCCTTATCGTTCATCAGCAAGCATACCTTTGCCTGTTTGTTCTCCTTGTAGAGCCACTGCATTGTGGCCGCATCGTTGTGCGGCAAGCGGAGGTCGTTCCGTGTGCCAGGATAGTCGGATATGCCGACAGACAAAAGATAAATCTTCGCTTGGACTGATAATGGCAGCAAGGCAAGCACTACCGATAAGAGTAGTATCTGCGTGACTTTATACATATGACAAATCGGCATCATTGTTGTAATCCGGCTGGTCATCGCTGGCGTTATAGGCAAATGTATTTTGCTCCTGATCCATCTGTATCTGTTGCTGTTGCGCCATATACAAATCCTGATAATCCGCCATATGTACATTATCGTTTGAAAGGTCGTACACCTCGCCTTCATCTATCTGCTGGTTATAGTTTTCGTCCACAGCAAGTACGTCTGCTACACCATCACCGTCTAAATCCACAACAGCAGCTACCTCATGGCCGTTGGTCAGCATAGCCGCTTGCATGGTTTGTCCGTCCTCGCCTTGCGCTTCGTACATGCCCAACACCTGCACCTCATGGGCATTGCCGCCACTGGTGTCGTCAACCGTAGCCTGCACTTCGGGATTTTGTGTTACGGGGTTAGCACCATTGTGATTAGTATAGTCGTGTTCGCCACCTTCTTCATCGTCTACTCTGGATACAAGTTCCTCCTTTTGGGGTTCGTCAGACTGCACCTTTTGAGGCTCGTCAACGACTGCTGCAGCAGGCTTCTGCTCCTCTGCCTCTTCCTTGCTATGGAGCATTTCCGTAGCAGCATAAGCAGCACCACCACCGACTACACCGCCCACAATTGAGGCGGCTGCCGTAGAGACTACTTTCTTGCCTTTGTTCGACTTCTTATCAACAGTCTCTACGCTTTGTGGCTGTTCTGCCTTGTTATTGTTCTGCGGCTTCATGACGATTGTTTCTTCGTTGTTCATATCAATAGCTTTTAAAGTTTTTAAATCATTATTTTGATGCTGCAAAATTATGCTTATTCAACCTCAATACCATGAGAAAATCGGCATCCTGTATGAAACGCCCCGATTATTACACAAAATGTCAGTGGGTGTACTTGCAACCACAAGCCAAGCACTGCTTATTGTACTCGATGTTGCGGTACGGTATCGCACCAAATGGTCTTCCACAAGCAGGATTAGGACACTTGTACTTCCTGGCATACTCATCGTCGAGATCGTGCAACTGTTGTTGAACGGTTGCAGTGACGCTTCCTTTTATAAAGAAATATATACCTATGGACAAAGCGGCAACAATGATGATAATGCGTATTGCAGGGTCTATGCCAGGAATAAAGCCGAGACACATACCAAACATGGAGAATAGACCTTGCAGACGTTGTTTGTTCGCAGATTTAGCAGCATCGTTCTGTATCTTCATTCTGCGGTTGTCGTATTCCTCCCACACAGCCTTCATGGGTTTCAACGAGAATGTCGGTGCCTCTTTTTGCGGATCCATTCCATTGGCTGCTGAGACACCAGCCAGTTGCAGTATCTGCTGCAGAGGTACAAGAAATCGCTCTTCGCCTAACTGCACACGGCTGTTCGAGGTGATACCTTTGCTGACTACCTGATTGCCGTCTACAAAGGTTACGTTCTGTGCCTTTATGTTCTCTATGCTGATATTGCTTCCATTGACTGAAATCTTGCAATGCCGACGACTTACAGACAATGGCACTGCGCCAGCCTGACCTATATTGAATTCACGTCCACCAACAATACAATGTAGACGACGTGCGCCTTCTTCTCTTCCTATTATAATTTCCATCGTTTTTGATTTTATCCTACATTGATTTGAGTTCGGTCTGGAACCCGTCCGACGAGAATGTCTTTTAGCTGTTTGAGTGCTTCCTTCGATATACCGAGTTGAAAGGTGAAGTGAACACCATCGGTCACAACAAGGCTTTGCAGCAGAGGTTGCACCTTATATATAAAGTTGAGATTTACGATGAAACGCTTACCTATGCGTGCAAAAATAGAGGCACGCTCACGCAAGCTCTCAGAGATAAACTGCTGCATGTTGCTGAGATTCATACAGACAGCCACCTTCTGTTTGTTGACAAGCACAATGTTGGTATAGTTGCCATCACCCTCCATGTACACAATCTTGGAACAGTCAAGGCGAATCAGCTCGTTGCGAGTGTTTAGATACAAAAATCCTGTAGCCATAATAGACTTATTTTGGCACATTGCTTTCTCCTGAACAATGTAGCCGTTAGCATTCTGATTAGGTTATTATTCTGGCACAAAAAAAGCGTGGAGAACCAACCTGTTGTCCATTCCACAGCTTGAGGCTCTCGCATTGCCTATTATAGTCGAACAGACAACGTCAGAGCCCACGCCGATATGATAATCCTACCCGTGAGGTCTGTGTACACAACCACGCACTGCACCTATAAGGGTACAATGATAGCTCACAGAGAACCACACAGGAATGATATAATCACACCCGGGGCATCTACCGTTGCTAAGTTCAAGACTATAATGACTTTGAATTTGCGAGATTCCAAGCTGTCTCAAACAGAGCGTCAAGTAAACGCCTTAATTATGTCGTGCCTCTACCCACCCTTTCTCCTTTGTTTAAAGTATAAATACCCGTAAAAGGCTCGGCGTGAACTGAGGCATGAATCGATTGAAACCAAGTGTACGAATACACGAAGTCAATTAATCTGCACAAAATTAATATATTTCTATGAATAAAAGAAAGGAAATTGAAAAAAATACCTCAATAGGTATAAAATCAAGTTGATGAGGATATCTACCATATCTTCCTGATGATGAAGCCAAGAGCAGACGGCATCATCGTCTGGAAGATATGTTGCTAAATGATTTTATTTATTGATTACCAAGCTATTGTTGTCCAACACAACATGATGGCTGGGGAGCATTCCACAAAAGAAAGAAAAAGAGCTGTGGCGATAAAAGAACAGAGAAATGGTAACATTCTATTCGCCAACAAACTCTTAGATTCGTAAAAAACATGACAATTATACGAAACAATATACGTTTGTCAACTTCTACGGTTAAATATCTGTAATTTATAAATAGTACAAACGTTTTTGCTGAAAAAATAATGTATTTTTGTAAACACAACGTATATAAAAACAAGACCCGATAGCTTGACAAATCAGAGGCTACCGGGAATCAACACTACAAAGATAACGTTTTTTCTTGTTACAACCAAGTAAATGAACGAATTTTATCTGCCAAACGAATGCAGAGATATAAATATACTCACATTCCAAACTGATTGCAGAAATGGAATTCGGTGTATGGAAATAATGCAAAGATACACATTAGGTGCCTCAATATACGTTACAGGATAAAATTTTCTTCATCACCTGCTTCCAAGCCGAACGCAGCCCTGGCAAAAGCGGTTCGCAGCTAATCATTTCAAGTGTTTGGCGCAGTTCATCAAGCAGTTCGGGCCAGTGGCGCATCTGCTCGTAAGCGAGCTTGATGCACTGCGCCTTTATTGCATACGGTGCTCGGGGTCGGCAAACAGCCAAACATTGTCGTCGACAGCGAAATGGGTAAACGTCCAAAGCGCATTGACAGCCACAAGGCGGTCGTCGTCAAGCATAAGCTAATAAAGCAGTTCCTTTAAACCCTTAAATTAGCAGACTTATAATTTTACAAGAAAGCAAGTCATTGGATAACAACAAATTACCCAATGCTTGCATATATCAGGAAATTCACTTATCTTAGTACTGCTTAAAGCTCAAATAAAGAATATCTGACATATGGCAGAGGTAAACATAAAATCTGAGAAAATCACTTCTTTCGGAGGAATTTATTACGCAAGCAGGGCTTTCTATGCGCTTTCACTTGACAAAGTCATCAACGGCACTCTTGGTGTCCGAAGCTCCACCTACAACGGCTACCAGTGGGACGAGATAATGTCAGCCATGTCTGACGTATTCCTCCATGGCGGTGACTGCTTGGAAGATGTCAACAGTAGCGAGTGCCACAAACTTTCTTTTGGATAGATTCATTTTTTTCGAGGCTTTTGAATCTCAATCCCCAATGGTGAAAGGGGCGTTGTGCCGTAATTTGAACGTCTTTGGATTTTTATCGTACAGATATGAGTATGCGCACGATAAAAATCTAAAGAATATACGGAAAGACTTTGTCTGCTAATTTAAGGTATCAAGGAATTATTGATTATTGTTGAAAATCAGCATTTTAACTGATTGGAAAGGCCAATAAGGCACAAACTAATGAATAATTGGCATTGAGCGGCTATTATTTCCATTCTTTTATCCGTTTCTTAATGTTTTTTTGTAATTTTGCAATCGGATTGAAGCAACTCTTTCCAAGACATATTAGAAATATCGAGGCGTTATGCTCTCATCTTGTGTATACGAAGCCTAGGAAACTTCAAAAAACAGTGAACAAGAGAGGTCGTAATGGTCTTCACGCATATGCATGGGGCTGTTATTCCCACATCTGTTCACAATGGTTTTCCTAAGACCAGTATTCTAAGAAGTGTGGCATACAGTTCCACGCTTCGTACATTAATAATTAAACGGCTGATAGGAACTGAGAGGCTTTATTGGGCTTATGTCAAAGATAAATTCCTTATTGATTTTGTGCTTGTTTGCACTAACTTTATCAAGCTGTGGGTCGTGGTTTACGAAGATAAAGAATAAAAATATGTATAAGAATCTATCTTGCCTAAAATATTCCAAATCGATCATTTTGGGTTTGCTACTAATACTCTCTTGTATAAGTACTAATGCGGCAAACACTCTGATAATAAAGGCTCATCATCCAAAAGATAAGTCTACTGTTGTTAGAATATGGAGAACCCCAAGTAATAAATACATTATTCGAACTTCTTACAGTACTAATGCGGAAGATTATGATCAAGAGGTTCTATACCAGAATCAAAAGAAAGTCGATTATGATGGATTTTCAAAAAGAATAACATTTAAAATGTCTGATGATAGCTATTGGGTGTTGGCTTATAAAGATAGTGCGTATGCTATTGTTTATGGCTTTTACTCAGAAGCTCTTAATGATATAATTTCTATATCTTACATAATAGATTATATAAACAAGGAAGCTTATAAAAATTTGTAGTACTCCTTAAATTAGCAGACTTATAATTTTACAAGAAAGCAAGTCATTGGATAACAATAAATTATCCAATGCTTGCATATGTCAGGAAATTCACTTACATTAGTGCTGCTTAAAACTTAAATAAAGAATATCTGACACATGGCAAAGGTAAACATAAAATCTGAGGAAATCACTCCTTTCGGAGGCATTTAACGCAATGCAAGGCTTTTTATACGCTTTCACTTGACAAAGTCATCAACGTTTGTCTTCCACCTTACCGTCGTATGCGCCTAATGGACAAGGACGGCAAGAAGATGGTGGCACACCGTCCAACACAATATTTGCATTTCTGATGCTCAATACTATGAGTTGAACGCACAACAAAATCTTTGGTGCGAAATTCTTGAGTTTTGGGCGCTTTGAGATAATATGCTTATACACAGTATGTTATATGGTTTTCTGTCAAAGCGCTATGAAATCCAGCTCTCAAATGAGCCACTTTCTGCTGCAATAGCGCCACTTTTACACTCTAATAGTGCCACTTTTATCATACAATAGCGCCACTTTTACAGTCTAATAGTGCCACTATTGGATTGTAAAAGTGGCACTATCGTTAAGCATTGGTGCAGTTTGCACAGCATAACACCATAAAAACAGCTTTTTGATTCTCTATAATTGATTTTTATTTTGTAACAGGTTTTTACCATTTGTACGATATTTGTATGACGGACATGAAGACATGTTTTTTTGACAAGAAGACATGTTCTTCGTGTCAAAAACCACCTGTAAGGCATTTCTTCATCACCTGTCGCCAAGCAGAGCGCAGCCCTGGCGAAAGCGGTTCGCAGCTGATCAAGTCAAGTGTTTGGCGCAGTTCATCAAGCAGTTCGGGCCAGTAGCGCATCTGCTCGTAGGCAAGCTTAATGCACTGCGCCCTTATTGCATACGGCACTCGGGTGTCGGTGAGACGCGCAAGGCAAAAGTCAATGAAGTCGGTGCGGACGGTTTCTTCGGTATAAGGCTGACTAAGAAGCAGATTGAGCATTAGGCGAAGTTTTGTAGCGTCCTTTTCATTCAAGCAACGGTCAATAAGCTGGTCGTGCTTGGCAAACAGCCAAACATTATCGTCAGCAGTGAAATGCGTGAACGTCCAAAGCGCATTGACAGCCACACGGCGGTCGTCGTCAAGCGTAAGCTGATACAGTTCCTCCTTAAGATGATTGTTACGCACGCCGTGGGTAGAGGCGCACAATTGCATGATTTCAGATTGAGAAAGACGATGAGCGAGGAGGGTCTTCATGGCTTTTGACTTAACAACTGGGCTGTCTCAGAAAATTCATTTATCAATTTTATCATGTTAGGATTATCGTTCCTTACAATTATAGTCGCTTCATTAACCACGCCGTCAGCATCAACCAAAGACGTGCTCATTGTTGAATAACACAGCTTGGTATCTGAACCTTCAAACCAATGTCCAAATAAACGACTACGCATAGCCTGTTTTCCATCACCAGTTGAGCAGATATAAAGTAATGCTACTTGATTTTTATCGAAAAACTCCTCTACTATTGACATTATTGTATCCTTCACCTTCGTATCACGAGGTGACTTTCTATTGTTAAGATTAGCAATAATTAGCTGATAAGCACCTTCCTGTATTATCATGTCATCATACATAAAACTTACAGCAAGTTTCACATCATTATCAGTCACGAAACGATACGAACCGTCTTTTTCAAATAACTGAACATGATATGGAGTTATGGAATTTATCTTATCTACAGAAAGGACATTAATCATAACACGCTGAAGTATTTAGCTTCCTTACCAGTTTCTTTGCGGTACTCATCGCGCATACTTTTCTCCAACTCAGCTACAAAAGCTTTCTTTTTTTCTAAAGAAGCCTGGAATCTTCTCAACGCTTCTTCTCTTGTTAATTTCTTTGTTTCCATTGTCCACTGTCTTTATCTCATACTTTATATTTGCAAATCTACAACATTAAATCCAAACAGCAAAATCTTTTCGGGGAATTATTGCTGTTTGGATTATCAACAGGCTACTATATAAAATCGAGTTAGTGAAAATATCTGCCATATCTTCCAGCCTATCAGCGAGCGCTCGGAGATATTTCTGTTTTTTATCCCAACTGGCTTATAATTCGGAAATTTTATCTAAATTTGTAAACAAAAACAGGAAATTTATGATACTAACAGACTCAATGCTCGACGCAGCATTCCGCTTCAGAGAAACAGAAGCATGGAAAACGCTTGACGATTCAAATGTTTTTGCAGTCAGATTGTCTGACGGACAAACCATATACTGCTCCATAATGGGCTATGGAGGAGAGCACCATTCGCTCGGTATCTACATTGGCGATAAAGGTTTTTCTACCTATCTGCGAATCTTTATGGACAACGACGGCTCATTTATGAGCAACATGCACTTGGCTACTTTGTTCGACTGCATCAACTGCGATTACATGCAGGCAAAGGACATAGACGATGATGTCAAGAAGGCTATACGAAAATATGCCGACAGTCACGGCGTGAAGATTCCAAGAAAACACGGATGGATAGACTTCACAAGACACAAACCGTATAGAGGACAATGGTGTATAACCGACAAGAACGACGCGATGATAGCAGAAGAGGCTCTGCGTGCAGCTACGTTCCTTGCCAACGAAATTGCCAAGAAAGGATATGAAGAAGTGGGATTTGATGCGTATCACGACTATCCTACGCCTAAAGGCGGCAAAAAGATTCCACTTATTGTGCAGGATGGCGACAGCTATACCATACAGTCGACCCTTACACCTGCCCTGGTAGAGACGGAATATGTAGCGCCTGTATTCAACAACGACATCCTTGCCCACAACTTAGCAAGCATAGAAAAGACGGAGCCAATCGTGTGCCGCCTTGAACACTTGCATACTCCGGTAATGTCTGAAGATAACGAACAGCCGCATCTTCCCGGTATGTTAGTATTGGTAACCGAGTCGGACGGTGAAATGCTGCTACCATTAGCTTCGATCGACTATCCTGAAAACACGCAGGCATTACTCACAGAACTCGCAAACCATTTCTGTAGGTTAAAAATACATCCCGAAGAGATTAAGGTGAGCGACAATTTAACCTTCGCTCTCATCAGCGACTTCTGCAAGAAATGCGACATCAAATTGACAAAGGCCGACTATCTGCCCGATCTTGACGATATATGCAGCTACTTGGTGAATGATATGATGTTTGGAAACTTCTAATAATACTAATTCCCGCACTGCTGTAATAAAACTCCGGCAGCACCGGAACAACACTCCAGTTGTGCGGGAGTTTCGCAGTTTGTTACCTATGCTTTAGGAAAGTTTTGCTTCAGTTTTGCCTATGTTTTAGGGAAGTTTATATCTGGTTTTGCCTATGTTTTAGGAAAGTTTTACTTCGGTTTTGCCTATGTTTTAGGAAGTAAACTGGTAGATGGACGATGAAGGCTGATAGATGGCTGGCAGATAACCCTGACCGAACAGCTATCTATCAGCCCTCAACTCTCTGATTTATAATGGACTATGCGTCTGCTGATATTTCTGACACATTTTTTCGTATACTTATTGTTTTTATGCAAAGCACCATTAAAGTATATGGCAAATTCTCATTGTTTATTTCACAATACCTGTTTCTATCTCATTTTCTAAATACGAGAACACATATACAGCCCCTTCATAGTACAAACTGTATTCACAAATAATCCTCCATACATTTTAATACCGCAAATCTACAACATTAAATCCAAACGGCAAAATCTTTTTATAAAATGTTAGAAGTTACATTCGTTTGAAGATATAAAAGGGCAGAATTCTGTATAATAGAGCAAGTATGTGCCATCTTTTGGTGACATAGACTTTTGACTTCTTTCTGCTAATAGCTGCAATGATTTGAGTAGCAACTTTCTCTACCGACATCACCCAAAACAAACCTTCTCCCTTTGCCATAGCTGTGTCAACAAGACCTGGTCTGACATCTGTTACGGTTATGCAGCCACCATTTCTGAAAGCCTTCTTGCGTATTGCTTCCATATAATTAATTTGGTAGGCTTTTGTTGCGCTATAGGCTGGTGCAGCCTGTTCGCCTCGCAATCCACCAGCAGAAGTTATAGCTACAAGATGACCATAACCTTGTTGTTCAAAAATGCAATACAATCTATCAATAACATATGTCCAACCAACAACATTTGTATCAATGGCGGGACGCTCAATCGCATAGTCAAGCGTGGCATTAATGTCACCAACGCCTGCACACATAATAGCAAGGTCTAAGTGACCGAACTCTTTTAGAAGAGTATTTATCGCTTGTTCTGTCTCATTTAAGTTTGTGACATCTGCTTTTGAAACAATGGTTTTGGAAGGATACTGCTGACTTAATTCATTAAGCAGGTTTGTTCGCCGACCTACAATGCCAATACGATTATCTGCATTGGCATACTTCACAAAAAGAGCTTTACCAATGCCAGAGGTAGCTCCGATTATAAGAATATTCATACTGTATTTTTTGTGCAAAGTTAATGCTTGCCCATTAAAAACAGCACGTGTTCTAAGACTATAAAACATTATAAGGGCAAACTCTCAAAGTGTTTTGAGAGTTTACTCTCCAAAAGTAAATTCCCTACGTATATTGCTTATAGTTGTTGGTGTAACTTTCAGATAAGAGGCTATATCCTTCAAGTTGATGCTTTGAACTAATTCCGGACAACGAATTAGCAAACGCTTATATCGTTCTCTGGTTGTCATACGATAGGTATCAAGATATTGTGCATAAACTTGAGCAAAAAGGCTATCGGATATGGCCTGTTTGAGTCCTTTCGTATTTAAGGAATCCAATAAGTTATCCAGTTCTTTCCCTAATATTTGGAATATCTTACACGTTGTTCCAGCCACAATAGTCAACTCTGACTTTCTGCCAGTAAGACAATTCGGATAGTCAGCCACAAACTCTCCTTCGAAGGCAAAACCAGTACAGTAGTCTTTACCTTCCTCTTCGTTATTCACCATATACTTGAAGCATCCACGCTCCACATAAGCCACATATTTTGATGGCTTGCCTGCATCCTCAAATATCTCACCACGCTTCAATAAGCGTTCTTCTCCATGTTCCATGCAGTAATGACGCAGAGAATCCAAATCAAGTCCATCCTTATACAAATTGAACATCTTCACTTATGATTTCTTTGGGCAATATGAAATAATTACTGCATACATATCGCCCTCATTCTTTTGACATAAAACATTATAAACTTAAGTAGCTCACATAAATCCAAACAGCAAAATCTTTTCGGAGAATTATTGCTGTTTGGATTCTCAACAGATTGTTATACAAAAATCGAGTTGGTGATAATATCTGCCAGCCATCTTATTGCTTTTCGACTGCAAACTCGAGTTTCTGGAGTCCTTTCTTGTGAATGTTAGCGAGGACGAGCGAGTAACGCACCGACTCACCGGGCTGCATCGACTTGATCTTGCTGAATTCTTCTTCAGGCACTACATCCTTGAACATCGGACCGTCGGAATTGTTGTATACCAAACGCAACTGGTCGGCGAAGGGAGTGACTACGAACGAATAGTACGCCTGATAGGGTATCGACTGGAACTTATTCCAATTGGCATCGGCTTTGTCAAGGATATTGTCGAGCCAAATGCGTGCCGACTTGTAGGAGGGCAGCTTGCGTCCGTCGGCGTAGAAGATGGCGCCGTCGGCGTTGACGAGATACTTGGTGCTGATGGAATACTTCGTGAAAGGGCACAAGTCGTTGTACTTGATGTCTGCCTCCGACTTGATGTCGTTGTCGACCTTCGTACTGGGTTCGGCTACGAGTCGGTCTTGAAGTATGCGTATCAGCTTGTAGGTGCGATTGTAACCGTCGGCGGGCGGGTTGGCAAGTATCGTTCGCTTTACGGAGAGATAGTATTCGTGACCTCGCTCGTAGGTGAAGCCTTCGATGCGGTTCATGCCTAAACGTTCTATCTGGTTTGGATTGTCGTCGGTCTTGACGAGCAGACATTCTATCGGGTTCTCCTGCTTGTCGTCAAACGGAGAGTACATGATGCCGGTTTCGGGCAAAACGTTCATTCTGATTTCCTTGACGCGGTCTTTCGGCTCGTCATCGGTGCAGGCAGCAAGTGCTGTCGTTAAAAGGAATAGCACAAGGAGCATTCCTTCATAAACTTTTGATTTCATAATTTATGGTTTTTAAAAATACAATTCTACTCAACGTTTCGCATGTCTTTGGTATGCTGTCTATCTATAAAATGCTCTTTCCTGCGAAATCTTGCCTGTAGCGTACCGTTTTTTCATCATATTGCTCGATTTTACACAATTACCACGCTGCAAAAACATAATTACCGCGCTGCGGTTATATCATTACCACGCTGCGGTTATATCGTTACCACGCAAAGGGAACAGCGTTACCGTGGGGTTATTGCACGATACCTGTTTCTATCTCGTTTTCTAAATACGAGAACACATACACCGAACCTTCGTAGTATAAACCACAATCAGGGTTGCACAAACGCTTATAGGTCTCTGAAGAATACAATTCGTCAAGTGCCTTCTTCATATCCCATCCATACTTTTGCATCAACATTTCAACCAACTCGGTAGAGAGGCATTCTATTTGAAATTGGATATCTTCGCTCATAATTAGATTTTCTTTAAGTAACTTATTGCTTTTTCTGTTCCAAAGAAATACTGAATCGCAGGTCTTTGGAAATGCAGTTCTTCAATCATTCTCTCTATATCGATGTATCCTTGAATGAAGCGGCGCATCTGAAGACCAACCGTATCGTTTGCTATCGGACCTACAACTATATCATAAGAATGTGCAGGTTGTGAAGCCATATTCTTTCTGTTTTTCAAAATAAATTCAGCCCACTCCACTGAATAGTCCTCAAATATTTTAACTGATAATGGTGTACATTCGGAAGAAAGTAAACTGTCATCAAACAGGTAAGCATTGACTACAGGCTCGCCCTCCTGCATTCTTTGAGAAGTACGAACTGCCATTTCCATTGCTTGCGCCTTATTGGGGTTCAAATAAAAACCACACCCGAAGTCCTTGCCTTTTCGCGAACGACACAAATCTATCTTGTCAATCACGACATTGCTTCCATGATATAGCTTCAACATCCTACTCGTCCTCCATTCTTTTGACACAACAACATAATGTCCTCCACAGCATCCTCTATAGAAAGAGTATGCTCAGCAGCATAGCAATCGATAAGAAAATCTATCCCTTTAAACCTACGCAGGTAGGCGTACGACTGTGCCAATGTCAATTTAAAGCGATTAGCAAAAGCTCCGACACAGCAGTTCACATATTCTATTATATCATGTGTCAAATCCATATATTTCAAAAACTTGAGTGGTTACTCAGAATAATTATCTCACCACAAATCTACAACATTAAATCCAAACGGCAAAACCTTTTCAAAAAAAAATGGTTGACAACTCGCTTGGTGCGAATTGCCAACCATTCTCTATATGTTTTTTTTTTGAGTTTTGAATGTTGAGTTTTGAAATTTGAATTAGGAATTGTTCAATGTTGAATTAATAATTCACAACTCATCAATTCAAAATGCGCGAAGCGCATAATTCAAAATTCAAAACTCAAAATTCAACATTCTACATAGCTGTAGCCGCTACGAGCCATCCGTAGACGCAGCTGCATACGCCGAAGAGAAGTACGCCTGCGGTGCAGAGGGCGAGGGCTGTGCGTGTAGCGCAGTCGCTCTTGAACGGAGCGAGCGGAGCATCGGTCTTGTTGATGTACATGCACTTTACAATCTTCAGATAGTAGTAGAGTGACGGTACGGTGTTGATCAATGCGAGGAACACTACTGCGTATGCGATGTTAGAGCCCTGCTCGGCTGCTGCCATGAACACGAAGAACTTGCAGAACATACCTGCGAACGGCGGGATGCCTGCGAGCGAGAACAGAGCGAGTGTCATGAGGAACGAGAGCTTCGGGTTGGTGGTGTAGAAGCCGTCGAATACAGACATCTCGGTGTTGCCCTTGCCGCGTGTCTCAACAACGTTGATGATGGTGAACACTGCCATGTTGGCTGCTACATAGATGAGCACGTAGTACATCAGCGCCGGCAGACCCATTGCGCCGTTGCCTACCGCTGCAAGCATGATGTAGCCTGCCTGCGAGATAGAGCTGAACGCCATGAATCGCTTGAGCTCTGTCTGGCGGAGTGCGAAGAGGTTGGCGATGGTGATGGTGAGGACGATGATGATGTACATCAGCATCTCCCAGTACTCTACCATCGGTGCGAACACCTTGGTGAGGATTGTCATCAAAGCGAACGCTGCTGCGCCCTTAGACACTACGCTCAGATAGCCTGTTACGGCTGTAGGAGCACCCTGATATGTGTCGGCTGTCCAGAAGTGGAACGGCACGAGCGAAATCTTGAAGCCGAGGCCGCTGAAGAAGAACACGAGACCCATGATGGTGAGTGGTGTTGCTGTGATATGCGCCATTACGTCGTCGAAGTAGAGTGTGCCGCAAGCTCCGTAGATGAACGAGATGCCGTAGAGCATCACGCCGCTCGAGAATGTAGCGGTGAGCACGAACTTGGCTGCGCCCTCTGCCGATTCCTTCTTGAACTTGTCGAAGGCAACGAGGCATGCCATAGGCACTGATGCCATCTCCAAGCCGAGGAAGAACATGAGGAAGTGGCCTGACGAAATCATCATGTACATACCGAGCAAGGTAGAGATGATGAGCTCATAGAACTCGCCCTCCTTGTTCTGCACGTCCTTCTGCTCGAGCCACGACTGTGCCATCACTACCACGATGAACGCACCGGCTGTAAGGATAACCTTCATCACCTGCGCTGCTGCGGTGGCGGTGTAGAGTCCGGCGAAAGCTTCTGCAGGCTCTGCGGTGAAGCAGACTGCAATCTGAGCTACCAACAGCAGACCTGTCAGCAGGCTCAAGGTAGTATGTTTCTTCTCGCCCTTCAGGATGAGGTCGGCGAGGAATACTATCACGAGGGCTGCCATGAGGCCAGCCTCGGGTATCATATTAAAAAACTGACTATAATCCATTTTTTACTGCTGAACTGTTATTAAAGTGTTGGAATTACGCTGAGGATTGGTACTACGGCATTGCTGATAACATGGCTTGCCCAGATCGGGAACGAACCCAGACCTGCAACGCAGAAGATGAGGCAGCATACAGCGAAGCGCTCGTCCCATGTAGCGTCGGTGAGCTCCTCGAAGTGCGGGTTCTTCACCTTCTCGAAGAGGATGAAGCCCACGGTACGGAGGATGTACACAGCGGTCACAACGATTGAGGTGATAGCGATGACGGTGCAGCAACGGTGGAATGTGTCGGCATTCTCGAACGAACCGTTGAAGATGGTCATCTCGGCGATGAAGCCTGAGAAGCCCGGCAAACCGAGGTTAGCCAAACCTGCAATCACGTAGCCTACAGAGAGGAACGGCATAATCTTCATCAAACCGCCAAGCTCACGGATGTCACGTGTGTGTGTACGACCGTAGATCATACCGATGAGGGCGAAGAAGAGGGCTGTCATCAAACCGTGAGAGAGCATCTGGAGGATAGCACCCGTGCAGCTCACCTTGGTCATCATCAAGAGTGCGAAGAGCACCAGACCACAGTGAGACACTGAAGAGTAGGCGTTGATGAACTTCAAGTCGGTCTGTACGCAAGCCGAGAACGCACCGTAAACGACAGAGATGGTTGTGAGGATAAGGAATATCCAAGCCAAGTCGTTAGCTGCCTGCGGCAGGAGGAACATTGCGATGCGGAAGCAGCCGTAGCCGCCGAGCTTCATGAGCACACCTGCGTGGAGCATAGACACTGATGTCGGGGCGCAACCGTGACCGATAGGAGACCATGTGTGGAACGGGAACAACGCGCCAAGCACGCCGAAACCGATGAACACGAACGGGAACAGCACGTTCTGAACGGCTGCCGGGATGTGGTTGTTGTGCGCAATCTCAAGGATGCTCATCGTAGAAGCACCGTTGAAGAAGTAGATGCCTACCAAGCCAAGGATGATGAGCGCAGAACCGCCCATAAGCATCAGCGTAAGCTTCATGGCTGCATACTCCTTGCGACCCGAACCCCAGAAACCAATGAGAAGGTACATCGGGATGAGTGCCACCTCGTAGAACATGAACATGGTGAAGAGGTCGATCGAGATGAAGAAACCGTAAACACCTGTCGAGAGAAGAGTGAACCACATGAAGAACTCCTTGGTGAGGGGCTTGAGCTTCCATGAAGCGAATGTACCGGTGAAGACGATGATGCTCGAAAGCAGCAACATCACAACAGAGATACCGTCTACACCAACCTCATAGTTGATGTGCAAAGCCGGGAACCACGCAGTAGAGGCATGGAGAATCATCTCCTCGGTGTTGCCGCCAGCGCGCTCGCTGATGAAGTGGAGCGTGAGCCATACGCTCATTGCCAAGAGGCAAGATGAACCGGCAACCATCACACCACGCACCTGATTGACGTTGCGTGCGATCCACAGACCGAGCAGCATCAACGCAGGGATTACTACGAATAAACTTAATATATTCATATTCTAATTATAAGCAAAGTAATAATAATGTTAAAGCTACCGTACCTGTGATGAACCAAACGGCATACTGGCGAACGTCGCCGCTCTGCCATGGGCGGATGGTCTCACCTGCCTCGTTAGCACCCCAAGCAGTGAAGTCGATAAGACCGTTGATGATCTTCTCGTCGATCCACTGTACCGGACGGCTGACGTAGCGGAACAGAATCTTGTGAGTAACAAACTGATAAACCTCGTCCATGTAGAAGCGCTTGTAAGCCCAACGGTGCAGACGCGGGAATGTAGCGTACAGCTTGTCGGCGATAGGCTGCTTCTCACCCTTATAGATATATGTGGCAAGGGCGATAGAGAGGATAGCGATCACTGTAGATGTAGCAGCCACCTGCGGGTCGAAGTGAACGGTGTAGGCTGTGCCTGCTGCGCTCACGATAGAGCCGAAGCTTGCCCAGCTCCAGTCGCAAAAGCCGCCGAGTGTGGTAACAACACCAACGCCTACGGTGACGATGCTCAGGAACACGAGCGGGAAGGTCATTGTAGCCGGAGCCTCGTGCGGTGTGTGGTGAGCGTGCAGCTCCTTGTTCTCTGTACCCCAGAAGATGCCGTAGTAGAGGCGGAACATGTAGAACGCTGTCATAGCGGCAACGCCTGTCATCCACCAGCCGCAGAGCGGTGAGTACTCGAAGCAAGCAGTGATGATCTCGTCCTTAGAGCTGAAGCCCGAGAAGAACGGGATACCTGCGATAGCGAGGCAAGAGATGAGGAATGTGATGTGTGTGATAGGCATGTACTTGCGCAGACCGCCCATTGCAGACATCTCGTTAGAGTGAACAGCGTGGATGATGCAACCTGCTCCGAGGAACAGACAAGCCTTGAACATGGCGTGTGTGAACAGGTGGAACATAGAAGCCATGTAGCCAAGCTGTGCGTGGTTGTCGAGAGCCGCACCGTGGTGACCCGGCAGACATACGCCGAGTGCTACCATCATGAACGCAATCTGAGAGATTGTAGAGAAGGCAAGCACACGCTTGATGTCGCTCTGTGCGCAAGCAACGGCTGCTGCGTAGAAGGCTGTGAAAGCGCCTACGATAACGACAACCTCAAGAGCCTGCGGAGCGTACTCGATCCATACCGGGAAGAGACGTGCAATCTGGAACACACCTGCAACGACCATGGTAGCGGCGTGGATAAGTGCAGAAACCGGTGTCGGACCTTCCATTGCGTCCGGCAACCAGATGTGCAACGGGAACATAGCCGACTTACCAGCACCACCGATGAACATAAGCACAAGGGCTGTAGGCAGAATCATGCCGCCTGCAGCAAGAGCGCGTGCGCTGTCAGCAGTTGTAAATGCAGCAGCACCGTTGAGATACTCTACATGACCAGCAAACGAGAAGTTGTAGCTTCCTGTGTAGTAGCCGAAGATGAGGATACCGATGAGGAAGAACATATCGGCGAAGCGTGTCACGATGAACGCCTTCTTAGAAGCGTGAACGGCTGCGTGCAGAGTGTAGTAGAAGCCAATGAGGAGGTAAGAGCTTACACCCACGAGCTCCCAGAACATATACATCTGGAAGATGTTTGTAGCAAGCACGAGTCCGAGCATTGACATCGTGAAGAGAGAAAGGAAAGCGTAGTAGCGCTGGAAGCCCTTCTCGCCGTGCATGTAGCCGAACGAGTAGATGTGCACCATAAGGCTGACCGTAGAGATGACGATGAGCATCATCACCGAAATCGGGTCGAGCAGCACACCGAGGTCGAAGTGCAGATGGCCCAGCGGCAACCATGTGACGTTGTAGGGAACGAAGGTTGCGAAGGTGCCGTCGGCAAGACGGTCGGCTGTGAAATACTGGAACGCAGTGTAGTAGCTGAGTGCTGCCACCAAGCCCAGAGAGCAGGTGCCAATCAGTCCGGCTGTCTTGTGCGACCAGGAATACTTCTTATTCACGAATTCTGGCAGACCGATAACCAGGAAGCTGATCAGCGGCAACAGAAGAATCCATATTGAATATGTAAAATCCATAATCTAATTAATATTTCATGTTTTCAATACTGTTCACCTGATCGCTGTGGAAATTGCGGTAAACGTTAATAATAATCGCGATAGCTACGGCGCTCTCTGCTGCGCTCACACCGATTGAGAAGAGGGTCATGAAGAAGCCCTCGAACTCGCCGGGGAAGAGCAGACGGTTGAAAGCCGCGAAGTTCAGGTCTACTGCGTTGAGCACGAGCTCTATAGAGACGAGCATGGCTATCAGGTTGCGGCGTGTTACGAAGCCGTATACGCCGATGAAGAACAGAAGTGCGCTAAGCACGAAATAACATTCTACTGGTACCATAATTTACTTGTCCTCCTTTTCTTTACGTGCTACAACGATTGCGCCAATGATACATGCCAGCAGGAATACTGAGATGAACTCGAAGGGCAATACATACTGATACTTTTCTGAACCGAGAAGAGCCTCGCCGATGGTCTGCATGGGCACCTCGCCGCCGTCAACGGCTACAGAGAGGAAACCGTTCTTGAGCTGTACGCCGGCTACGGTAACCAGACCTACGAGGCAGATAAGAGCGTAAGAGAGGGCACGACAGCCCTTAACGCGCTCTACCAATCCCTGGAGTGTGCGCTTGCTTACGAGCTGCACGGCGAAGATGTACATCATCACCATACCGCCAGCGTAGACGCTGATCTGTGCTGCACCGAGATAGGTGTAGTCGAGCAGGAAGTAGAGGCCTGCCACTCCGAGGAGTACGAAAAGCAGGAATGTGACCGAACGCATGATGCGCTTTGTGGTCACGCACATGACAGCCGATCCGAGGATTACTGCTGCCAAGATGCAAAACATTACTATACTTGCCATATTTTCTTACTCCTTATTTTGTTTTGGTGTTAAACGTTCCGATTTCGAAGTCGGCGCCGCCGTCGATGATGTTAGGCAGCGAGCCGCCCTCGTACACTTCCTTGTCGAGGTGAAGCACGAGTGCTTCGCGGTCGAATACCGAGTTCTCGAAATCGTTTACAAACTTGATTGCGCCGAAGTTGCAGGCGTTCACGCAGAGCTCGCAGAACATGCAGTCGCCGAGGTCGTACTGATAGTCGACGAGCTGCTTTTTCTTCTTGCCTGTCTCCGGGTTCTCAACCATCTGCGACACGATCTTGATGGTGCCATTCGGGCAAGCCTTCTCGCAGAGTGTACAAGCTGTACACTTCACGGCGCCGTTCTCGTCGCGGTTCATCACCAGACGTCCACGGTGGCGTGCTGCTACGTGCAGTGTGGTCTTGCGGTTCTCGGGATACTGCTCAGTGCTCTTCGGTGTGAAGTACTCCTTCCAGGTGGTCTTCATACCTACGGCGAGAGTCTTCACAGCAGCTCCGATTTCTCCGAAATATGATTTTTTGTTTTCTTCCATTGTTTTAATGATGTGTTTTTAGAAGTGCCAACCGAATGCCACAACTACAGTCATGAGAATCAAGTTGATAAGACACAAAGGCATCAAGTACTTCCACTCGAGCTTCAGTATCTGGTCGACACGCAGACGCGGGAATGTCCAGCGCACCCACATGAGCAGCCATACTACGGCGAATGTCTTTCCGAGGAACCATACGATGCCGGGGATGAAGTTGAGCACGTTGTCTACTGCCTCAACGCCGATGTTGAACGGAGCCCAGCCGCCGAGGAACACTGTGGTGGCGATTGCCGAAACTACGAAGAGGTTGAGGTACTCGGCGAGGTAGTAGAAGCCGAAGCCCATACCCGAATACTCGGTGTGATAGCCGGCTGTAAGCTCCGACTCAGCCTCAGCCAAGTCGAACGGACCGCGGTTTGCCTCGGCGTTGCCTGCTACGAGGAACACGAGGAAGGCGATGATAGCCGGGATGTGTCCCTTGAAGATGAGCCAGCCGAAAGCGCCGGTCTGTGCCTCTACGATGCCCGATACCTGCATTGTGCCGGTGAGCACAACGGCGGTGATGAGGCAGAGTGCGAGTGACATCTCGTATGAGATGAGCTGCACGGCGCCACGCATAGCCGAAACTACCGAATACTTGTTGTTAGAGCCCCAACCTGCCATGAAGATGCCCACGATGCCGATGCTCGAGATAGCCGACATGAGGAACAGGCCTACGTTGAAGTCGAGCACCTGAGCGCCGTTGTTCCACGGGAGGAACGAGAAGGTGCCCACGGAAGCGATGATCACGAGGAACGGAGCAACATAGTAGAGCACCTTGTCGGCACCGTCTACTGAGAAGATCTCCTTGATGAGCATCTTAAGCACGTCGGCGAACACCTGGAATATACCCCAAGGACCTACGCGCATCGGGCCAAGACGACACTGGAAGTAGGCGCAGACCTTACGCTCCATGAAGATCAAGATGATGGCGAGGATGGCGTAACCTGCGAGAATGCAGACACCAACCAGGATGCACTCGATCAGTATTGTCCAGAAATCTCCAAGACCGCAGGTCTGTGAGAGGAGATTGTGGAACCAGTTTGTTACTATACTAAAGTCAAACATTTCTTTTAATTTATGATTTCGTTAACGGTCGATGTCAGGAATTACGAAGTCGATAGCCGCACCGGTGGTGATGAGGTCGGCAATCTTCTGTCCGCGAAGCATCGGGTCGAGAGCGCCGGTCAGTGTCAGACCCATCGGACGCATCTTCATACGGTAAGGACTCTTGTCGCCCTTAGAGTGGAGATATACGCCGAACTCGCCGCTGGCTCCCTCTACAGAGAAGTACCACTGTCCCTCGGGCACCTTGATGATTGGCTTCTGCTTAACGTAGAAGTCGCCCTCCGGAATGTTGTCGATGAGCTGCTCGATGATGTTAAGGCTCTGATAGAGCTCCTTGATGTGGCAGTAGTAGCGGTCCATAGAGTCGCAACCGGTCATTGTAATCTCCTCCCACTCTACCTTGTCGTAGAGGTCGTACGGGTGGCGCTTACGTGTATCGTTCTTCCAGCCTGCGGCACGTCCTGCCGGACCTGTCACGGCGTAGTTGATACAGTCTTCGCGTCCCATCGGGCCTACGCCTACCAAGCGGTTGTGTGTGATTACGTTGTCGCCGAACACGTCGAGATACTCCTGAATCATCGGACGCAGATACTTGCAGAGCTTCTTTGTGTTCTCTACGAACTTCGGGTCGATGTCTGCCTGGCATCCGCCGATGCGGTAGTAGTTCTGGATGAGTCGTCCGCCGGTGGTCTCCTCCATCACGTTGAGCACGTGCTCGCGGTCGCGCATGCAGTAGAGGAACGCTGTGAGGGCGCCCAAGTCCTGCGCTGTACAGCCGAGGTAGAGCAAGTGGGAGTCGATACGCTGCAGCTCGTCCATGATGGTGCGGATGTAGTGGATGCGGTCGGTAAGCTCAACGCCCATACCCTCCTCGATGACGCCTACGAGAGCGTGGCGGTGCATCATGGCAGAGAGGTAGTTGAGACGGTCGGTGAGAGCGAGTGTCTGCGGATAGGTCATGCCCTCCCACATCTTCTCGATGCCGCGGTGGATATAGCCCAGGTGCGGATAGATGCGCTTCACCTTCTCGCCGTCGAGAACGGTCTGCAAGCGGAGCACACCGTGTGTAGACGGGTGGTTAGGGCCGATGTTCACTACGAAGTCGGTGTCCTCGAAGAGGCGCTTCTTTGTAGCTACGAGATGACCGTCGGCGTCGAGACTGTACACAACGGTGTAGTCAGACTCTGGCTCGTCGGTAAGCGGGAACTGGTTTGCCTCGGGGCTCATGTCGAAGTCCTTGCGCAACGGATAGCCGTTGAAGTCGGTACGGAGGAACAGACGGCGCATGTCGGGGTGACCCAGGAACTTGATGCCTACGAAGTCGTAAACCTCGCGCTCGAGCAGCTCGGCTGCCTTCCAGAGCTCTACGACGGTAGGAATCACGTCGCTGCCGTCCACCTTCTTTGCGATGGTGCGTACGGAGCAGCGCTCGTTGTTGTCGGTGTTCTCAAGAATGTAGATACATCCCAAGCCTTCCTCGCCGAAGTCCTCGCCGATGATGGTAACAAGGTAGTCGAAATGTTTCTGGTTCTTCAGTTTCGACATCTCACTCGCAAAATTGTCGAATGAGAGTTCTATGTTTTCAAGTTTCATATCTTATACCTTATTATATTAATCAGTTAGACCTTTCTTTGCATCGAAGCCTTCCGGCACCTCGTTCACTACGATTGTCTCGCGCTTTGCTTCGCTGGCGAGAGCCTCGTTGCTCAAGCCGTGCAGACCACCCTTCGACATAGAGAGTTCTTTCTCCTCATGTGTCATCTTGTGGTTTGCTCCGCCGAAGAACTTCTCGACCTTCACCTTGCGCTGCAGCTGCATCATACCGTAGAGGATAGCCTCCGGACGCGGAGGACAGCCGGGCACGTATACGTCTACGGGCACAATCTCAGAGATGCCGCGCACTACGTTGTACGACTTCTTGAACGGACCGCCCGAGATGGCGCAACCGCCCACTGCCACAACGTACTTAGGCTCAGCCATCTCGTCGTAGAGACGCTTGAAGACTGGCGCCATCTTGTTGGTGATGGTACCGGCGCACATAATCAGGTCGGCCTGACGAGGAGAGTTACGTGTCACCTCGAAGCCGAAGCGAGAGAAGTCGTAACGGGCGCAACCTACTGCCATGAACTCAATGCCGCAGCATGATGTACCGAATGTTAATGACCACAAAGAGTTGGAACGACCCCAGTTGATAGCCTGGTCGAGTGAGCCAACCACTACGTTGACGCCGCCCTCGTGGAGCTCGTCTACGATTGTCTCAAGGCCCTTGTTGTCCTTGAACTCATCGTAAGGGATACTCTTGATGACAGGTTTTCTTACTTCCATTCCAACGCTCCTTTCCGCCAAGCGTATGCAAGGCCAAATACCAATACCAGCATGAAGAAACCAACGCTCGCAAGCGCCATCGCTCCAAACTGCTTGACTACTACTGCCCACGGGTAGAGGAAGAGGGTCTCAATGTCGAACATGAGGAAAAGGATAGCAAAGAGATAGTAGCCTACATGCACCGGAATCCAAGAAGATCCGCGTGTAGGGATACCACACTCAAAGGGCTGACCCTTAACCGGGTTGTACGAACGAGGACCTACGAGTTTCGCAACTACGTATGCACCTACTACCAATACAACAGCCGTCAAGATGACTGTGATTAATAAAATAGAATCCATAAAAATTTTTAAAACAATTTGTTTCTTTTTCTACGTAGAATACCGCTAAGTATTCGAATTGCAATTTTCAGTTTGCAAAGTTAGCAATAATTATTGGATTGTTGAGGGTTTTTACTTAAAAATCTGTAAAGAATAAGCATAGAAAGTTTCTGCCGCTTTCTATGCTTCTATCGTCGTGCAGCGGACGGAATCCGATCGGACGGCGGACGGAACCCGATCAGACGGCGGACGGAAACCGATCGGACGGCGGACGGAAACGGTAGGGGGTGCAGCTGTCTCAGCTGCACCAACCAAGCAAACAGGCAATCTATTCCAGCTGTCCCCACTCGGCTTTGCCACTTGCCAGAGCAAGAACTGCGCCAACCAAGCCAACCAAGCCAACGATACTAATGTAGGAGGCTACGGCATTCCTGCCGTAGTCACGCAGTCCTCCGTACCAATATCCTCCTACTGATTTACAAATATCAGGGTGCGTATAATAAAACGCGGATTAAACGGATTAAACAGATTCGCTGGGTGCGTTGAATTAACGGATTAAGCGGAATTTCTGCTTATGTATTAAACGAACGTTGTTACCCGTAGCGGAGGTCTCCGGCCTCCGCAGCAAGCTGCTATACATTTTTTTCAAATACGATATTTGCAAAATAAAAAGTCAGAAGTAAAGACTTCCGACTTTTTATTTTGAGAACTATATATCTTTCTTTGTGCTGTATTTTTTTTCTCAAGGAATTGCCACCTTGTAGTTTTTGCTTCCGATGCTCAATATGTAAATTCCTTTTGCTAAAGTTGGTGTCTTCAAAATCTGTTCCGCTTCAGCATGAATAACAAACATTGTTTTGCCCGACAAATTAGTGACAGAAATGATTTCGTTCTCTTTAATTTGACTAATCGTAATAGAACCATTTTCAACGGTTACCTTTTCCTTTCCATCGTTTATGGCTTCAATGCCTGTATTTTGTATGTTTATAATCTTGTTCACCTCATCAGCCTCCTCATAATTGGTATCTCCGTTTTGGTATGCGGTAAGTACTGCTATCCCTGCTTTGAGGATACAAGCATATTGTTTACCTCCTTGTGAAGATATCATAACGGTTGACAGATCTGTTGAGCGGTATTTTACGGAAAGCCCAGAATTAGACGTTGCTGTTAGTTCTATAACTTCACCTATTTCTGCATTAGCAAAATCCTGTTCCCATGTAATCTCTTGTTTTGCCTTATTTATTGTTAACACTCCTTGTTTATAGTCGATTGTATAATTCTTTGCCTCCGCATCGGAGCAATATATAGGATAAGTACCGGCATCACTTGAACTAGTAGCTATAGTATATACATTGGGCACTTTTTCCAATACTTCATACGTCTCTTTGTTCTTGAAGCCAATGTAAGTACAAGAAAGTTCTGGGTTCTCCTCCCCATAGTTTCGTTTTATATTATTAGGAATTATTGAAAGAGGCGCTTTGGTTATTGTATATGAACATGGAATAGCGACGGAAACATTCCAGTCGTGATTAGAGAATATTACATCCAAATTCGTCTTGTATGTTCCTGCATCTTTAGGTGTAGTACTTTTGTCAAATGTTACATCATATCCATCAACATTATTAACAAAAGTGAGTTCTGGTGTTTTGCCAGAATATTCCACTACCGACTCTTTGAAAGCAAGCATTGGTTTCACATTGTAGAATTTTCCTAAAAGAGATTGGTATCTTTCAGGGTTTGCAACATAAACGGCTTCAACAGTAGATGGTATTCCATATTCTGCTGGATAATGCGTTGTAAAAGTTTGTCCGTATTTGGTATAATTATGATCGTAAGCTTCTTTGTAGTAAACTTCAGATAATTTGTCTGAGAATATATATAGTTTTCCTCTGAATTTTTCAAAAAACCTCGTACTTCCTATTCTTCTTAATTCCGTGCCTATATATATCTTTCTTAGGTTAGGACAATCGCCAATCCTATAGTCTGTCACATCCTCTATTTTTCCAAGAACAATTTCTTCAAGATTCTGACATTTGGCAAATGCATATCCATCCTTTCCAAATGTTCTTAGACTTGGTGCACAGAACTTTTTTATTTTTGTACCAACAAAGCTTTGCTCTCCGATAGAATCAACTTTGTTCATTCCATACACATGTTCTAAATTCTCACAATCACGAAAACAATACTTGCCTATATATGTAACGCTATCAGAGACATATACACTCCGCAATAATTTTGATTTGGAAAATGGTGAAAAACTTTCTATATATGCCACATAAGCTTTGCTGGTTAAATTTCTTCCTATAAAAACCGAATCCAAACTACACTCCGCAAATAACGGACCTTCGTTATTGTGATCCGATAAGTAAAGTTCCTTATGTCCACTCTGAAATGTTATATTAGAAAGAGAACTGCACCTTCCGAAAGCGTCATCCCCGATTTCTATTACAGTGTTGGGAATAACGACACTTTGGAGTTCTACACAACCCCCAAAGGCATAATCACTAATTGCACTTACTGTGTAATCCACACCGTCATTATCTTGCACAGTTGATGGAATAACTAAATTGCCTGCATATTCTTTACTGGATGTTTCAGACTGGTACGTAACTGCACATGTGTGCTTTTCTTTAGACAGAATTTTATAATAAATACCATTTGACTCAAAGTCATAGGCAAATGTGTTAATGGCGGCAATGAGCATCAACACTAAAGTGAGTAACTTCTTTTGCATAATAGTTCCTTTTTTATTTGTTAAAACCAATTATTTGGATATCAGACAGTATATCCTCGTTGCGATTAAGCATAAGAATAGACCATAAATTCTCTTTGAGAAAGTTGCATGAATCTTCATAATGAAGTCCTTCTGGTATTTCATCGCAAGCTAAATCAATTTCTTGCGGCACTCCGTTAAGTACATATCGTACCCTAACGCTTTTGGAAAAATTTTTATGCACCATAAAAAGCATTTTAAAGTTAGACAATGTGTTATTTTAAAATGCGTCGCCAAAGTTTTCATGCTACCCTACGGATACAAAACGTGGACGAAACCTGTCCGCGTTGCAGCCGTAGGAAATGCTGAGAATACGACAAGTGACGTCCACGATATCGCGGACGTTCGCTATTGTTTCGTATTCTATGCATCTTTTGAAATTTCCTACGTTCCAACGCGCATGACGAATAGCAAACGCTAATTTTTGTTCCTCGAAAATGAATCATGCAACCCTCTAGTAGCAATCATCACCGCAAATTTATCATTTTTTTTATTATTTACAAAACTTTTCCTATGGTTTTTAATGAGTTTATACTATTTAGCAATACTATATTAATTCACCTCCGCTTGTTAAATTCCCGCAAGCAAGAATTCTGGGTTGAAATTCGTGTTGTTACATAACTATAGAATCTGTGTCTTTGTTTGCTGCGGAGGCCGGAGACCTCCGCTACGGATGGATGCACACCCTAACTTCTTCTGAAATCCGCATATTCCGTGTGACCCTTACTTCACGAACCGCAGCCTTATCCACGCCCAGCGCGGTATCATGCGCCACGCAGCCACGAGCAGCCGATAGCGCCAGTCGATTGTCACCACCTTCTTGCCGCGTTCCACCGCACTCACGATGTCCGCCGCCACATGCTCAGCCGAGAGCTGCAGCGGGAAATGGCTGCCGGCGATAAGGTCGGTAGCCACGAAGCCCGGCCGTATGTCGGTGATGGCGATGGGCAGGCGACGCATACTGGCGAGCTGCGCCAGACACTCGAGGTAGTGCGACTGGTAGCGCTTTGTAGCCGAATAGGCAGGTGCAGCACCCAGTCCGCGCGTGCGAGCTATCGACGTGATGCAGGCTATGCGTCCGCGGTGAGCGTTGTCGGCAAACCACTGGTACGCCGAGAGCACCATCCGCGTGAAGCCCACGGCGTTGGTCTGCACCGTGCGCATCTCCTTCTCCGCATCGAGCGAGCAGTTCTCCCACCCTATTCCCGAGCTGTGGAAGTACAGATCCATGCCGCCCAGCTTGCCGATAAGCTCGTGCAAGCCCTCGATGGCATCGTCGCTGTCAACGTCAATCTGCTGCCACGCCACTATGCCGTCCGTGGTCTCCACTATCTCCTGCAGCCGCTCCACACGTCTGCCGGCTATGCCGACGCTGTAGCCACGCACGGCTAAAAGACGAGCCACTTCAAGCCCTATGCCCGAAGTGGCTCCTATTACTATCGCTTTCTTTGTCATATCGTTCGTTTTATAACCAGTCTATTCTAAAGCCAGCTCAGCCGCCTCCTTCGTGAGGCACGACTTCACGTCCGTGTAAGGCACCGTAAACTCCACCATGCCCAGCGCATACGGACCTATCTCGTATTGCTGATAGACGAAGCGTAAGCCCTTAGGCGTGAGCACCGGCACGGTCGCAGGCAGCGGAATGATGCCATGCTCCACGAAAAGCATGTTCTGCAGGTCGCTATCCTTTATCTTGCGGTTCTCAGCCTTAGAGATATACTCCTTCACGCCACGGCGCAGGATGGGCTGCAGCGTCTTCTGCTTCAGCGTGTCTACCGTAGCGGCGAGCACCTTGCCTGTAGCCTTAACGATGTTCACCGGGCGACACACAGCCGAGCCGTGCGCTCCGCCGAGGAACACATAGCAAGAGGTCTCGTACGTCAGGTAGCGGTCGGTCTCATACGTCTTGCGTATGCTCAGGTCGTACGAGAGACCCGCAATGCCCAACTCCTTCAGCTCGGCATACTGCGCCTTCAGATACACATTATTCATATTGCCGTAGAAGTCGACAAGCGCCTTGCCGTCCGCCATCGAACCCTTGTACACGGGCGCCTCGCCGTTCTCCTCCTGCATTGCGGGCAGGTACATACGCACGAGTTCGCCGGCTACGTATCTGCGCACGCCGACCGATAGCGAGTCGTCGCCCGAAGGATAGTCTACAACTACACTGCACTTCAACGTCGAATCCTTCTGCTCGCAGAACGCAATGCTGTCCGTTGCGAACGCCGTCTGCTGCAGCACGCTGTCCTGCTCTGCCGCAGAGCCCGACTTCACCGCACGCGACGTGCAGCCACCAAGCGCCAATAGCGCCATGCCCGCAGCTGCGAGTGTAAAACGTATGTATCTGAATCTTTTCATATCTGTCTTGCTTATTATAAGGTTTAACTGCTTTGTCGTTTATCTCAATATTCGCTTGAATTAATAGCAAAATCAAAGTTATATTATTTATTGTTAACCCACAAAATAAACCGCTCATAATTGCGTTTATTTAACGTATCGTGATTACTGTTCACGATAAAGCGTCGCATGCTGATAGTACAACACAACGCTTGCTGTTAGCACAACGCTTGCTGTTAGCACAACGTATCGCAAACGAATCATTTATAAAACAAACCAAAGAAAGGAACAATACTATGATTTTCTCAACAACACCCACCCTCGAAGGCCACCCCATCCGCGAATATCGCGGCGTAGTAACCGGCGAAACCATCATCGGCGCCAATGTTTTCAAAGACTTCATGGCAGGCTTGCGCGACTTCTTCGGCGGTCGCAGCGGCACCTACGAAAGTGTGCTGCGCGAAGCTAAGGACTCAGCCATGCGCGAAATGGCGCAGCGTGCCGAGAGCCTCGGCTGCAACGCCATCGTAGGCATCGACCTCGACTACGAAACCGTAGGACAAGGCGGATCGATGCTCATGGTGACATGCAGCGGCACAGCGGTGATCATATAAAAGGCAAAAAAAACGGGAAGCTAACACACATTAGCTTCCCGTTTTATTTATTTTATCTCAAATACACGAAAAGTTTTTGAGATAGCAGTTGCAAATTGCTCAAAAATTACTACCTTTGCGATGTATCACCAACCAATATAAAACTTTCAAACACTTCCACTTTGTATCGGTAAAAATAAAGCATTGCCTATTCATTACCTAACATATATTTGTTTATGGCAACAATATCTTACGTTTAACCAATTACTAAGATAATATGGAATTTAAATAAGTTTAAATTAATGTTGGTTAGAAAATGAAAATCAATAAATGGTTAGAGAAGCAAGTTGGAATAAAAAAACTACATTTTCCTATTGGTGCCCAAATACCACACGAACAGAATAGGCTACTTTGAAACAAAGTTCTGAAAGTCTATGCAATCAAAAATATAAACCTTGGATAAATTTTAGATATGAAACTTGGTAAATTAGAACAGATATCTGATTTGCGTTCCATATGGAAACACGAGGCAAATGACTTCACACCATGGTTAGCTAAAGAAGAAAACCTTTGTGCGTTAAGTGATGCTATAGGAATTGATTTAGTTCTAGAGGAACAAGAGTCAAGTGTCGGAGTTTTTAATGTTGATTTATATGCCACAGAAGAAGGTACAGGAAGAAAGGTCGTTATTGAAAATCAGCTCGAAGAAACCAATCATGATCACTTGGGTAAAATCATAACTTATGCTTCGGGAAAAGATGCAGAAGTTATTATTTGGATAGTTAGAAGAGCTCGTGACGAACACAAAAAAGCTATAGAATGGCTCAATCATCACACAGATGATAGCTCTGCATTCTTCTTGATTGAAATAGAAGTATGGAAAATAGGTAATAGTGAACCAGCTCCAAAATTTAATGTTGTGGAGCGCCCAAACGATTGGGAAAAGGCTATGAAAAATGTTGGTGTTACCAAAACACAGTCTTTGCAAATTCAATTTTGGCAAAATTTTGTAGAGCTATGGGATAACAATACCAAGTTTGCCCATACATTTAGAAAACGAAAAGCTCATCCTCAGAATTGGTATGATATAAGTATGGGTAGTTCGGATTATCATCTCAGTATGGAAGTACATTTTCAAAAAAATATAATAAATGCAGGTTTGTACATACCAGATAATAAAGAAATCTATAATACATTCTTGGAGAAAAAGGATGAAATAGAAAAAGCTTTGGATTCTACAGTTGAATGGAGAAAAGCAAAGAAGGCAAGTCGCTTTCTAATTAGTAAAAACATAGATATAAACGATTTTGCAAATTGGGATGAGGCTTGTTACTGGCTAATGGACACGTGTATTAAAATAAAGGGCATCACCGAAAATCTCAACAAGTAAGATATAACTTAGTATACAACCACAAAAGCTGTATCAATATTCGATTTCACTACTGTCCCGTTAAAGTGGACTAATCGCTCTTTGAATTAATTGAAATACAG